>JGI25157J39369_1000794_pt1 | contig 16122 bp, 17 predicted proteins | sample AraplaCL_Col_mCL_FD_39369 | JGI IMG/M metagenome (IMG submission 39369)
CGCTTGCAGAGGAGATGCTTTTTCGAGGGTACCCACTAGCGGCACTATCCCGCGTTTTCGGTGCGCGGGGCGCGGCGATAGTTACGTCGCTCGTGTTTGGCTTGTTGCATCTTGGCAATGACGGCGAGTCGCGCGTCGCCGCTATCAACGGAGTACTACTCGCACTCGTGTTCGCGGCGAGTGTGTACCAGACCGGATCGCTCTGGTGGGCCATCGGTTTTCACGCGGCATGGAACTGGGGTGAGTCATGGCTGTTTGGGGCAGCAGATAGCGGGATTCTCGCCGCTGGGCGTCTCCTTGAAGCGACGCCTCAGGGCAACGACTGGTTAAGCGGCGGACCTGCAGGGCCCGAGGGGAGCGCCGGGATGATCGTCGTCATAGCTATGGCGGCGCTTTCTCTACATGGTATGAAAAGGCGCTTACAAGATATTACTAAATGATTGAAGAGTGCCTCTGCCTTTTTCAACAATACCCCGGAGCAGATTGCACTTGGCGTGGCCGATAGCAGCGTTGACGAATACGGTCGAGATCCTGTGCTTAGGTTACCCAGCACCTCGGTCTTGCTGCTTCCCTTGACGATGATTTCCAGGCGCGTCGAGCGAGGTTAGACCGTCGACGTCCAGGCACTCTTTCAAGCTGCAGTCGTGTCAATTCAGGATTTTCAGCAGCAGCTTGAAATGTCCGCTTCCGACCCGTAGCGGACCTTGCCGGTGTCAGTAAACACGCTCACGCTAAGTAAGACGGCTACCTTATCTAGAACACGCCCCTATATGCTATGACTGGCTGGCGTCACGCGCTGCGTTTGCAGACGGCGCCCGACAACGCATGAATGCCACGGAGCTGATATGTCTACGCGCAATCGCTGGTTCGCTACCTTTGCCGCTGCACTTGGCTGGTTTGCCCTTGCGCTACGGTTGCCGCTGTGGATCCAAGTATCCCAGTCCAAGGGCGAAGGCGTGCTGGCTGGGGTGTGGACTTATTTCGGCTTCTATACGGTGCTCACCAACATTCTGGTCGCCCTGGCGCTCACGGCGGGTGCCGCCGGGCCGCGCGGGACGATCACGCGCTTCTTTGGCCGCCCCGGTGTCAACACAGCCATTGCGATGAGCATCGCAGTGGTGAGCGTTATCTATAATTTGCTGCTGCGCAAGCTATGGAGTCCGGAAGGCTGGCAGCTGTTCGCCGACAAGACGCTGCATGACGCGATGCCGCTGATCTTCCTGTTGTACTGGTGGATGGCGGTGCCCAAACAGTCGCTGCGCTGGTTGCAGGTGCTGGTATGGCAGGCATATCCGGCTGGCTATTTCGCTTATGTGCTGGTGCGTGGCGCGTTCAATGGCTGGTATCCCTACCCGTTTCTCGATGTGACCGCGTTGGGCTATGTCAGCGTGGCGGGCAACGCCTTGATGGTGCTGCTGCTCTTTATCGCGGTTGCGCTGGCGCTGGTGGGCCTGGGTCGCTGGCAGGCGCGGCGGGCGGTCGCGCAGCCGGCCTGAAACACCTCGTCAAGGGCTTGCGGCAAAATGCGGCGCAGCCATGTTCAACCGGCAGAGACCGGCCCGGAACGGACAGTGGTTCTCAGTCAACATGTAGCGTCTCGGGTACGGCGATAGATCGCCATCAACAGGCGGCAAGTTGGACGGTGAGCAGGCTTTGCACTCTTGGCCACTCCTCGCGCACGATGCTGTAGAAGGCCGTATCCCTTGGATTACCGTTGGGCTCGATCTTGTCCTTGCGCATGACACCCTCGAAGATCGCACCGATCTTTTCGAGCGCGCGCCGAGACCTGGCGTTGTCAGCCTTGGCCCGAAATTGGACCCGATTTACACCGAGGGTCTCGAAGCAGTACTCAAGCAGAAGTTGCTTGCACTCGGTGTTGATGCCGCTGCCCCAAAATTCACTCGCTATCCAGGTGACGCCGATTTCGATCTTTCTATCTTGACGATGAATGTCGAGGAGCCGGGTCGTGCCGATGACTCGGTCACTATCGCGATGGCACACCAGGAATGGGTAGGCGTTGCCCTGCTCTCTGTCGTGCAGGGCGGCCTTGAAGTTGGGATAGAAGATGGCGGGATCTGAGTAGTCCACCGACGTCAGCCGCCAGATTTCTGGATCACGGCCGACGTTGAAAAGTTCGTCCAGGCTGGCTTCTTCCACGGGACGAAGTTCGACCATGCGGCCCTTGAGGACCAGGGGGTGTTGGAGCCATGGGATTGCCAAAGTGCACCTATTGCGATCGAATTCCGCCGGTCGACGTGGGCCGGTATATTACCGCCGGGAGCGGGGTCAGGTTCACTTAGTCCACGTCTGCCACGCGATGACGAGAGAATAGGGTTCGGTGAGTCATGGACTTGGCGCACTGGGTCGGTCCCGCTGCTGACGAACGGCAGCTTATGGCCGATCAGGGCCCTTGCGGGCTCGGCGGCACCACTACAAGCGGCGAAAGTCAGAGGCTACCCGAAGCGGACACCTCTACCAGAAACTGGGATGGTGTAAATTTGAGGCAAACTGGGTTGGTTCGACTTTGATATGAAACACTCGCCAAGGGTTGTACCGAATTCGGATCCGTCCCAACAGCCGCGAAAGTCGGTGTTCGGGCGAATCCTGTTTCCTTGGTTAATCGCCATCCCACTCTTGTTCCTCACGAACCATAGCTACGCCAAAGCCAGCTATCACGCTATGGTATGGGCGGTTCTGGGGGCTTCGGCCTTGTCTTTAGTATTGGCGTGGGTAGGGGCTCCGATAGGTCGCAACTTCGCATCCTATGGGAGTCGGCTCAAGTTGACCGCCGTGACATGGGGACTGCCGCTCACCCTGGCCATTTGTTGTACGTTTGATCTTCCAGCGCACTATGTTGTCGGCCCCAATGTGATAACGACTGTGTATTACACCGCGGGTGGATACAGCCGAACTTGCACAGTCCCGTTGAGGTTCTACCTGAAAGCCATCGGTGGCACCGTACATACCTGCGTTGGGCGTGATGAGGTCGGCGCAGTGCCGGGATCTGCGTACGGGAACGTCACCTTCAAACAGACGCCTTACGGAATTGAACTGTTGAAGTTTCAAACCGAAGATAGTGATCGACGCAATAAATGGGGGCGCCCGCTCTATTGAGTAATTCCCTGGCAAACTTGGGCGGCGCTATGACGATTGAAGTAAGTACGTTCACCTGCGTCAGCATGTGGCTGGTCGGCGACAATTAGTTGACGGCCCTGAGAACGATCGCTGTGCAACCAGTTTCGACCATAGCGAACGGCCGCTTTTCGGCAGGCATCTTTGGTACCTGACCGTCCCCTTCTGGCCGGAAGAGGACATGGGATAACAAGTCGCGCGCCACGGGCGTAAGATCCGCCCTTATGGTTTCCAACCGCTCGTGGAGGCTTATGGCTTACGAAGCTACACCAGGAAGGACATCGACTCTGAGACCGCGAGTCCTTAGGGCGAGTGCATACGTCGGCCTACTGGTCTCCGGAGCGCTGGTGTTTTTTCTGCCTTGGTTGCTCACTTCCCAGTTCTCGCTGAAGGTAGCACCTGCATGGGGCTTGGGTGACTTTGCATTTGCCTTTTGCGCGGCCGGCGCGCTGATTGGCATGCTCATCGGTCGGCGCATGAAGCTGTAAGCTTGCTTTAGCAACCTCAGCCTTCGTGCATGCACTTCCAGATGATTTTGTGTCTCCGCTTTCGACCCGAAGCAGACATAAAGTGCATTGCGACACCAGAGAGGGGCACGTAATGGAATTAAAGTGCGTGGAGCTGCCGGCGGACGGCGATTCCATCCATGTGAGCATGGGGGACTTTGAGCTTCTAACACCCAACGGTGAACACCGGGTGCAGATTCTCTATCGGGGCGAGCCACCCCATGGCGATTCTTACCATGAGGTCTTTATCGATGATGTGAGCCTGCCCGGGTACGCATGGGGGTGTAATTTCGCTTGCACTCGCGATTGTCGCTATCTGGCGTTCAGCTGGATGGCAAGACGTATTGAACGCATCACGGCCGTGGTAGACATGGCTGACAGGAGGTACGTTCTCTTGCCAGCCTATATCTACGACTTCGCGTTCCAGTGGCCGCGACTAGAGGGTGTTGGCGAGTCTTCGGCTGGCCTATCGTTCGAATTTGCGGGAAATGAGCGCTGGGTTAGCTACTAGTTCTGATCGGGGTTGGGAAAAGGTGTCAGGGACAATTTGAACGTCCCGGCGGACGGCCGAGCGGCCGCACCATAGCGAATCGGCCTGTCCTCGCTTCAACCCAAGACCGAAACCGATCCGTCCCAAGCACCTTCTGCTGCTGCAAGTGGATACGGATATCTTCGACAAGCTCGCCGGGCAACACCTCGGCGAACAACGCCCGATACGCCGAGGCACGACTTGCCGGGTCGGTGCCAAGCCGGAGGTATTCGGGATGCGGAGTGAGCAGCGGATCCGTTCGCCCGTTCGCGTTGGCACCGTAGCTCGACCACGGGTGCTCGTCGGGCTGCGCCACCATCCAGGCGCGAACCGGATTGAGTTCGATGTAACGACTACAGGTCAGGAGATAGCGCCCCGAATCCACCAGGCAAGCCTTGTACCGCCCTTCCCACAGCGTCCCCGTGCGCCCGTGCCGACCATTGAACGAGCCGACATAGTTGCGCGCAAAAGTGTGCATCAGCCGCGACACTCCACCAGCTTCGTCAGGCGTCAGCAGCAAGTGCAGGTGGTTACTCATCAACACATAGGCATGCAGCCTGCAGCCGAACCGCAGCAATGCCTGTCGCAGACACTGCAGGTAACGCTGGCGATCCTCGTCGTCCAGAAAACACGGCAGACGATTGTTGCCCCGCTGCACCACGTGCTGCGGAACACCGGCGAGATCGAAGCGTGGAAGTCGGGCCATGTCCGACAGGATCAATCACCGCCCTTCCCGTAACGATCAGCGTGAGCCGTGGCTTACCCTCATCCCAGCAGCCAATCCGCCGTCAGAAATTGTCCCAGACACCTTTTTGGAATGCTTCGCAAATCAGGACGTCTTGACACCTTCGCCTTGAGCCACAGTGACCCAATGTACATTGTCGGTGGTTAGCTCAATGAGCACGCTAACCTGCGTCGGCGACGTGTAATGATAGACGACGCGATAGGTCTTTTTGTTCGACTTGCCGTAGTTGGTCCACGTATTGTTCGCGATCGTCATTCGTGAAATGAATGGATCGGCACCGCTTGCATCGGAATCAAACATTTCGTAGTGCCAATAGCTTTTATCTTTGTAGTTGTAGGTGCTTACCGACTGCGTCTTAACGACCCCGTCAGGCGAGTTCATGGTGAAGCTACACGTCATGAAGGCCCGGTTCGCCGACCATCCGCACTCCTGAAGCCACGTCCATTGGCTCGCCTTCTGCTCGGCTACCGCCTTGTCCTTACCGTGGTAAAGCCATGTACCCGCAGCTATGCCCAGAGGCTCAAGTTCCGGACGAAGCGTCGGCGCGCTGCCTGCAAGTGCTGGTACCGCCCCAGCCAGGGCAGCCAGAGCCACAACACTAGATACGTATTTCATGAACATCATCCTTTAAGAGTCTTTAGTTGCGCCCACTGCCAACGATCTGTGGCAGTTTTTGGACAGCCGAAATCAGCAACGATTTGGATCTTGACGGGTTCGATCTTGAAGCGCAAAGCTAATCAGACCTCCTTTCCTGCCAATCCAATGCTCGTTCCAAAGACTGTTGCGTTCGTGTTGTTTGACGATGTGCTTGCGCTGAACATCGCTGGACCTGCCGAGGTATTCGGCAGCGCCAATCGGCTATCGGGTAAAGCCACCCCCCTTTACGATGTCGTTTATCTGTCTACGAAAGGCGGCTTGGTGAGGACGTCCTCCGGCGTGTCGATGCAGACTCAATCGATTGCTTCGGTTGACCTTCATCAACTGGATACGATCATTGTCGGAGGCGGCATCACGGTCACCGAAGCCATGCAAGATGACGCGCTCATCGTATGGATCGCTAGTGCATCCAACGTCGTACGGCGGATATGCAGCGTTTGTACAGGTGCTTTTATATTGGCCGTGGCGCATCTTCTAGATGGGCGTCGCGCCGTTACGCACTGGGCATCCGTCAATGATCTGAGCGTGCAGTTTCCTGCCGTGCAGGTGCAGCTCGATCCTATTTACGTCAATGACGGAAACATCTGGACATCAGCCGGAATCTCGGCTGGCATCGATCTCGCGCTGACGCTCGTGGAGACCGATCATGATCGGCGCCTCAGCCTTGCTGTTGCCAAGGACCTCGTTGTCTTTCTGCACCGCCCTGGCGGCCAGGCACAATTCAGCCGCACGTTGGCAGCTCAGGTGAGTGTTGGGGCACGCAACATTCAGTCTCGGCTAGAAGCCCTAAATAGCTGGATGATCGAACACCTCGATGAGGATCTCAGCATCGACCGCGTCGCCGATCACATGGGAATGACACCACGCACGTTTGCCCGCAAGTTTGTCGACTGGTTCGGACGCACCCCAGCCAAACTGATCGAAGATCTTCGTCTGGAAGCGGCTTGTCGATGTCTCGAAGAAAACCATATCCCCATCAAGCAGATTGCTCATCAATGCGGATTTGGTGATGAAGAACGCATGAGGCGAGTATTTCTGCGGCGCTTGCGCGTGCAACCGGCGAGTTATCGGGAGCAGTTTGCGACCGCTTGACGTCGTAGCCGTCGCCCTGGCCACAAGAGGCTAAAGGCAGGGGCCATCAAGAACGGGGTGACCATTCATAGCCCGGGTCAATAGGCGCGCAATTACTATTTGACGACTACGCCCAAGGAAGGGTGCCCGCTTTGTCGCTGACCACGAGCCGTTGTGTTTCATGCGGCGCCAGGCTCGCGCTCGCCACCGTTCCGGTTAGGGCCGCGCCAGCGGTCGTCGTTGCTTGCCAAGCACTGATCGGTCATCGATCCCGTCCGGTGATGGACAAGGCGTGGGCCCACACGTGCTGGACGTCCACTTCTGGCCGAAGCCGGCCGGTCGACTCCCGCTGCTGGCGAGCCTGGCCAGTTCCACTGGTGGTGGTGGTTAGGCTCGCCGACGGGAGTGGGCAAACGCGATGGCGATGATGGGCAGCGTGGCCGCCGGCCGTGGTCAGATTCGCTGGCGGAGCTGGTCAGCTGTGGCGAAGGTGGGCAGATGGCTGGCGTTTTGCGATCAAAGCGGGCCAGAGCTCGTTTCGCCGTTTCGAGAGCCCCTTCCCGGGCCATCTCATCCTGACCCGGTTAGCCAGATGCCCGTTCCTGTTCGAGCCTCTGCTCGTTGACCTGATCGAGAATCTCCCGCAGGGCAAGCGCCGAGTCGAGGATGGCCTCCCCCAGCGTCGACACGCTCTGGGGCTGCAAGTACGACGTATCGCAGAACGTCATCGCGTCGCCATTGGCAGTGATCGTCCGCAGCAGAGTGCTCAGCTCGTCGATCTGGTCGATGGTGACTCCGAAAACAAAGTGTTCGTCCGTCATGGCATCCCTCCTCCGGTGATATGGCGGACTTGGCCGTCCGCTTCTGCTGAATCTATCTCTCTATTTCGGATATCTGAAAACGGGATATGGCGTCACGCCGGTGCTGTTTCGTCATCTGCGCGCATTCGCATATGGTTGGCCTGACCCAAGTCCAGCTGAGCTCGGCACTGCAACGTCTGCGGTGGCGAGCAGCATCGATCAAGCGTAAGGTTGCCAAGCGGCACTGACTCAGGGGGAGACATGGCTATGCGCAAGGAAGATGGCATCGAAGCGATTGCGACGATGCATCAAGACATGGAATCACCGAAGCTCACGTTTGCTGCGCTGGATGCAAAGATCGAGGCGCTACCGACATTTCCATCGGATGCGGCGATCTTTCCAACGAAAGCCAAATGGGGGTTCTGTGCAGCAGTTGTCGGCGCGCTGTTTGCCTTGCTCTGCGTCAAGGCCCTCCCAAGCAATGCGATCTACACCGCCGTGCTCGCCTCTATCGGCCTGATCGTGGAAATTGCCGGCGTCATCATGGCGGCCGCTTCCCAGATACCGAAAAAGTGGCCGACGTTTGCCAACGAGCGCCGTGACTCTGCCGAGCGACTGGATTTCGATCTGCCTCATCATTTGGCACTGGTGAAGTGGCTGCGAACCTTTCCACTCGATCAACGCGAAACGCTGAGCGAATTCGCCAACCATCGCCACGACCGGATGAAAGAGAAGCTTCCCCTGCTCATCGGAAGCATCGAAAAGCTCGGCGCCCTGCCCATCGTCGTCGCGCTCTACCTGCAGTTCAAGAACATGCATTGGCCGCCCCATCCGAGCTGGGTGGATATTTTTCTGATCTTTGTGTTGGTTTTGGGCTACTGGCTGAGCGTGTTACTAATCAACATCAGACTGCGGCTTCAGCTCTACGAAACGTTGCTCAGTAAGGCGCTCACGTAGATAGACATCCCGACAAAAGGGGCAGTCCATAGACATTAGGTAGAAAATCCCCACCCCTTGTTTTGATTACCCTACATAAGTTCCGATTTACCCGACAGACAAATCCAATGAAGACCGAGATAATCGGGGCGGATAATCGGCGAAGCCGATTATCCGTGGCGTTTCATCGAACGCGCAAAAAAACGCGGGCCGTAAGGGTTGCAGCCCATACGACCCGCTGACCACAACCAACTAATCGAGAGTTGATCATGGCTACGACGAAGCATACGGCATGCGCCCATCCCCGCGCTGCCACCCGCACCTTCTCCCATCCGCTTTCCTGCCCTCGCCGGACTCCGCCTCCGGCGTACCAGCTGCGCGCCGACCGCGCCTTCCCCGCGCTCCCTTCTGGCCACGCTACGGCCGACCCCAGTCGCCGATCTTCGACAGCCGCCGCCACGGCCCGCTCGCTCGTCGCCCGCGCCACCGCGTAGGCCACACCGCGTCCGATCCCTCAGCGCTGCGCATTCGCGCAAGGCATGTGCGCAGCCATGTCCAGGAGCCCATCATGGAAAGCGAACTCGATACCCCACTCTACGACGACAGCTTCCGCCTGCCCGCAGACGCTTACTACGAACTGCTGCAGATTCGCGACCAACTGGTGATGTATGCCCGCTTCGTCGCCCCTGTCACCCACCAGGAAGACGACGCCGACCTCGAACTAACCCGTAACATGCTCGCCGACTGCTTCGGCCAACTCGCCAGGCGCCTCACCCAAGCGCTGGAAAGTACCGACTCCGAATCCAACGATTGATCCGCCCCACCCCGCAACCCATGAAAACAAAACGCCCGGCGATAACTTCGCCGGGCGTTCTATTAGGTGGCGCACTACCATCGTAGCGATAGCCGATCTTGACGGGCTATTTAATTGCCTCCGTCCTCTTATCGGACCGTATCTTCGGACGCATACAGCGAAGTCTCCAGACCTTGGCAGTCCATTTCGTAGTCCATTTCGCCCCACCTTGAGCAGCCAAGAATTGGCCCTGACACCTATTTTTTACACTAGATCCGGGCAACTCCACTCCACCCCTTATGCCTGCCTGGTTGTTCAGGGAAATAGGTGGCATAGCATATTTATTTTAAAGCGCATTCTGACATATTTTTTAAACCGTAAACGAAAAAATATCATCCATTGCCATTGTTCGATCATCAGCTCGCATCAACATCGATCGATACTCCAATCTGATCATTTCAATCTCGCCAATCGAGAAAAATCCCGAACTGGAAGCAATTTCTCGCCAAATAGGTGAGCGATCTGATAACTCTTTTGAAGAAATGTTGTCCTTTCCTAGAAATATCTTATCCACATGATCCTTTGCCTCTTTTTGACGAATTTCCTTTCGAGTTACGCAACTTCTCGATGTGAATACAATGAGTGAGAAATTGTTCCAATTTTTCACGGAAAGTCCGTAGCTGTCGGAATCCCCGTCAAATCTTTGAAGGCTTTCAATAGTCTTCTTGAAAATTGTCCTCCATGAGGAGATCGAAATTTTCCTATGGGAGTTCTTTCCGAAAAGTTTTTTTAGATTTGGAATTAAATAATGCTCCTCCACCAATACCGGGTTCATTTCATAAAGTATTTGTAAAACATTGTCCGTCTCAAAATTGACACTTATTCTAGAAGAAGAAAGCTTATTTATGTAACTACTCTGAATGGAACCTTCGGCTTCATTTATAAATTTTGCAACAAAATATTCCTGAAATGACCTATGCACAAATGCCAAATCCAGACCATCTTCGACCAATAGGCAGACTGCCTGACGTGCATCATCAAGAAATCCTTCAGCATTTACCTCACGCACCCCGGATATGCGTTTGGCTTGATTAACGTAGTCCACAGCTTCAACTAGCGAAAAGCGAAATGCTCGCTTGTTATAAGTAACAGCAGAAAATGCCGAAAATAGGCGCGAAAACTCATAGACGTCCAGATTAGTACGACGCTCTCTTCTGTACCCAGATTTTAGAGCGTCGTGCTTTTGAAACAGCGCCGCATATGCTTGCTCATAGAATGACGCAAATTTCTTTGGTATATCAGCCGAGTCGCCATACGTAAGTAGCATAATTGACAGTAGCAGCGGATTAGATAAAAAATATCTATGACTTTCAAACAATCCCGCTCTTAGCTTCTCGACAAAACGTCCCTTAATTTCGTCGTCGTCATCAAACCTTATCTTTTCAATTAGTTCACATGCCTCTTCAAGCTCCAAGGGAGCTATGTTCGTCGTTGAAAATCCATCCCACCCCTCCAGCACCATATCTGGACGCGAGGAGACAACAATTTGAGAAGAAGAAACGGATCCTATACGCTTGATTGCTTTTTCAAGCAACTTTCTTTTGGAAAAAACTACCTCATCAAATCCATCAAAGAGCACAACAAGTAAGCCGTCATGCAATGAACGCAGAGCATATTCTTCACTAAGTGGAAAACCATGATCCATCATAAACTGAACGATTACGTCTTCCAGGTTTACGTTATCTACGTCGTTCAGATTGCGTAGCTCGATAAATACCGGATACCCGACGCCACGCCCAATTGCGTCGAGTAATAAATGCTTCATGAAAATGGTCTTTCCTGACCCACCACTTCCAGTTACTATGCATCTAGAGCCAACTTTTTTTAACGAGGCAAGGTTGGCTCTTTTTACCCTTTCATTTCGACCATTTATTATGGATGCAGCTACATAGAAATCTTCCAAAAACTGAGGTTCAGTACGAATGAAAAATGTTCTAGCTCTGCAGTATTTTTTAATTATATTGCAGCAATACTTTATATGCGCCTCTCTAAAATCGTATTTTATTCTTTCGTCGACAGATTTAATAGTTTTCCCAAGAAATTTAAAACCTTTTGCGAGCAAAGGTGCTGCTTTTATAGCTACAGACGCTTCGTCAATAATCATCGCTCATCCCTAATGGAAACATCGCCCGACAATACTAGGTAATGCATTACCAGTTAACATAAGAACATTTAACCTAGAAAATGCACTCTGCCCTCTACTTTCAACCTGTGCTTTCTTTCATATCTTGGGTCATGAAAAAATGAGATTAGAGACATTTATATTGCCAAAGAAACGTCTCTGAAATCCTTGTTCATGTTTCGTCCCTAATGCAATAGCCGCCCCGTCTCAGCTACCACCTCAGGCAACACGCTCCGCTCCATCCGCTCCATCCGCTCCACAGTCGCCAGGCGCTGCTCGTGCTCCTCGTCGGATAGCAAATTATAGGGGACGGAGGTAATTATCCAGATTTAATTGCCTCCGTCCCCTTATTGAGCACCATTGCTCCTTTGGCCAGTAACTCAAGCCAGCCAAACTCAGAAGACCATTCGGGACGTAAAGCATCCATCAAACTTTGGCTCGCTATGATAAGTTTGTTGCTGGCGCTATCGAGTGCTGGTGCCTCGAGAACGACGAGCACACCTAGTGTTCGTGCGCCAGCTCGCTGGCGCCACAAGGCGTTATAGGTACTCGCGAAGCCATCGACAGCGCCGACAATCTTCTCATTCATTTCGTCGGGATTCTTCGCCCGAAGAAGACCAAATTTCGGGTTCGCTACCTTATCTATTGAAAGAGCTAATAGCCCGCGGCACATCAAAGGGTTGCTTGCGTCTTTATAACGATTCTCAAGCTGCCTCAAGCCTTCCTTGATGCGTGCCTCAACGTTCGACATGGATTTTAAACGTTTGCATTCAACATAAATCGGAAACCCATCCAAGTAGGCAACGACGTCGGCATCCTGATCCAAATCGATGTAGTCAGCCACACGGCCGAACATCGCTGCAATCGTCAGTTCAAACGAGATGTCTCTTCCTGACCGACCTTCGTTGTCGAATACGTATAGATCATGACCCCGAACGGCTTGACGCAGCTTGTCGAGCATTCCAGCTGTCGAAACCTGGCTCAGACCATCGTAGATGTACAGGAGACGATGCACCTCAAAGCCAACATTGATGTACTCAAACAATGGAACTTTCCTTGCTGCCTCGTCAAGCGTCCCGTCGAGTTGATGCCGCGCTAACTTACTGAGAATCTTTTGGTAGCGACCAACTCGAGTCTTGGGGTACTCAAGTCCAAGCTCTTTTAGCCAGACGCACGCTTCGTTGAATCGCTCCGCCAGCGCTGTAAAAGTTTCAGTTCGTAGCAGAGTGTGATCGCGACCGTTCATTCGTTCTATCGCCCAAACCTATAGGGGCCGGAGGTAATTATCCCAGTTTAATTTAATTGCCTCCGCTCCCTTATTGGGCAGGCAACTCAAAACGCGCAGCGGCCGTTTTGGCCTCATCCACGCTGTCGTATCCACCCATCGAGATCACGCCGTCTTTCGGGAGGTCCATCACGAATGCATGGGCTACCACCGAGCCATGGACAACAAACACGACTGGCCTGCGGGACCTGACGGCTTTGATCATGCCAGCTTCCATGCGTCGTTGGTCCTTCCGATCGACGTGGATCTGGATCTCATATACGGGCTCCCGAAATGCCTCATCCCGATGAATATCGATCTTCGAGAGGCTCAGCGAGTTAGCAACGGAATTGCGTTCGACACAGACGCTTCCATAAGCGTTCTCGGAGGCCCGCTCCGGGTACTCACTCCTTACTGGAGGTGGCGTCGACTGATCACAGGCCATGGCCAAATCCAGGGTATACAACATGCCTTTCACATCGCGCGATCCGTCGGCCCCTCGGTTGCAACTGGCCAACAGCACGGTCATCGACGCCAGTGCTACTGGTGAACGCCCGCTTGAGCTTATCCACAATCTCATCCTTTCATGTAGTCCGGGCAGGCCTGCCGCGTTGCCAGCGGAGGCAATTATTCCTATTTAATTGCCTCCGCCCCTTTATTGAGCATAGAAAAGTGCTTCACACCTCGCCTTTGTCAGCCCCTATTAAACAATAGGAAACGCCTCATCAAAACCCCTAAGATCTAATATCGCACGCCTGATTGAACGATAGTCGGTGACAGGAACTTCCACAAACTCAGCAGGCCCGCTACTCGCACTATCAACTTCAAACAAACCTTGCGGTGCATTTACCGTAGATATTAAGTCGACATAACAGCCATAATCAATCGCGTATACATTATAACGTACTCCTGGAGTGTCATTACTTGATACACCCTTTTTAATCACGTGAAGCACGCGTGAGTCATACAAATAATCGATGAGCTCGCTACGAACATCCGAAGGCAACAAAAAAGCTCGGGCCCGCCTAACTCCAATCACATTTTCACGAATCCACTGCAACAGTTGTAATGCTCGGCTGCGCGATGAAACCGCGCTTTCCTTTGATTGCTGATACCACTGCCGCGCGGCGGTGCGGATATCTGATACTGCAATCGAGCGATCTACCGCACTTTGAGCAGCGAGAGAGATAATATTGATGGCATCTCGCGGCACGCCCTCAGCAGCCCTCACGAGCTCTTGGAGAGCATTGATTTGAGTAAACGTTTGTGATGAAAACTCCGCCTCAGATAAATTTTTCAAATCTGATTCGTCAGAAACAGAGGAAGTTACATGCTTCCACAGAAGCGACTTAAAAAAACTGGTAGCCGCGCCGGCATTATTGTCAAACACCATAAAGTCATCGAGCGTAAGGCTAGCAGCCGCATCTGCGCCGATTTCTATTCCAATATAACCACTTATGTCAGCGTGAATCCTGAAATTCGTGCGCTGCTCGATCGCTGCGATCTTCACCACAATCCTCTGCGCAGGAAAAACTGTACGGCGCAGGAGATCCGCCAGATAGGGCTGCAGGTCTAGTGGGATTTCACTCCATTCATCCAAGAGAAGCCATATAACGCGAGCTCCTAAGACATTATTTATTTCTTTAAGGTCACCAGCTACCGCACCGAAATTTATTCTATGCCTAATTTCGCCAGTGGTTGTACGTGATTCGTTCTGATTTTGTGAGAGTTGCGAACCTGAACCAATATCGACTCTAATAGATGGCTGCATTGAACCAACGATGCTAGCCGAAAATGAATCATTGAAAGCATCCAATCGACTAACAGCTGACGCCTGCGTGACCTGTCCGACAACACTTACTTGCGAGATCGAATCTCTAAAGGCATCTATCCTTGGCTGCAATGCCATTAGATCTACAGACTCATCCTCGATCGCACGCTCCATAATGCCATCGTGAAGCGCCCAAAGAAGATCGGTGACAAGCCGCGTCGCTCGTTCTGATAACGGCAAACTAGAATCCGAATATATTCCACCTGTCGATCCTAGTGTTCGAAGATCGATTTGTATTGGAAAATTTCCGTAACTTAATGCGTCCGCGTGAAGCTTTGAAAGCACATGCGTCTTACCTGTACCTCGACGACCATATATGACTTGGTGGTCGTTGTTAGTTACAGATGCCAGAAGGGATCCAACATCCACAAATGATGCAACAAGTTGAGCGCTACTTGCGCGCTCTGCGCGCTTAGAGAGCCCTAATAAAACTCGATTAATCGGCTTCATCTAGTATCCCTGTTGTATTTGATAATTTCCAAAGATGTCGTGTTAGGGACAATTTGAGAAACGCGGTGATATCCCAGCCGGTTACATCAGCAATTGTCTTCAACGCTTTGCATTTCACGGTTCAGCTCCCCGAGAGACAACCGACCTACCGCAGCTCCCCCGGCCTAAACGAATACCCATGCTTCTTCCACCCCGAAGCAATACCCATGTCGTAGCCGTAGACCAGCGTCACCACGACGGCATCCTCGTTGGCGATATTCGGGTCGGCTTTCGCCATCAGCTGCGCGATGCGCTTGGCCATGTCGCCGTCTTCGGTCATGGGGGCATCCAGCCGCAGCGATGACTGCAAGGAGTGCGTGACGTTGCCATTGAACGACGACCACCCGCGTACGACTTGCGCCGTCATCACGTGGGGTTGGGTCGACAACGTCTGGTACAGCGGCAGCATGCCCGCGAAAGTCTGGGTCTGCGCGAATAATCGGATCGCTATGGCTGGCGCGCTCAAGGCGAAGGCAGCGAGCAGAGCCGCCACGGCGATATGCCCACGCCACATGACGGGAAACGGCACGGATCGCGCCGGGCCATCGAAACGCTCCACGTAGGAGCCCACCACGAGATCGTGCAGGGACTGCCGCGTGCGGCGGTTGAAGATATAGAGATAGACGATGACGAGGATCCCACCGAGCACGATGAGGGCGAGCAAGTAGCCCAGCGGCGTCGACATGCCCGGCGTCGAATCGATCGGCAGGCCGTTGGCGAAGAATGGAATCCCCAGCACGGCGTAGCGCAGCAGCGAACGCGGCAACGACAGCAACTGGTCGTGGGCATCGACGACACGCACGCCGAGCCAGCGTTTGCCCAGCGTCTGCCCGCCACCGATGCGGCTGTTGAAGAGCCCGAAATAAGTCAGGGCGATCGCAAACCCGATCAGCCGCGCATAAGCCCCCATGCGTGCGAATGGATCGAAAAACAGCGTGCCCAGGATCAGGCCGGCGATGCCGAGCAGCATGAAGTCGATCACGAAGGCGCCTAGGCGGCGCCAGAAGCCGGCGATCTTCCGATCCGGCACTTCCCCTTGCCTTTCGTCCATGTACTTCCCCCTGAAGTCGGGACATCTTGACGCAAGAATCGTCGGGGGGCGAGGTGCGCTGCGGCAAAGGGTGCAGCGGCCCTGCGCTGAGGCCCAACCCTTCGTCCGCATCTGTGCCATCTCGCGGAAGAGCGCC
>JGI25157J39369_1000822_pt1 | contig 15467 bp, 19 predicted proteins | sample AraplaCL_Col_mCL_FD_39369 | JGI IMG/M metagenome (IMG submission 39369)
TGGCTTCGATGGCGGTACGGAAACCACCGGCGTTCGCGCCGTGATCGCTCCGGTGGTGCTTGCGCGACGGCCGCGTGTGCTGCGTGCGAGCGAAGAAGAAACCAGCGCGCATGCGCGGCGGCTGGATGCGCTGGACAAGAGCGCGGGCGGCCAATCCATCTGGCGCAAGCAGGAACTGGAAGCGTAATTGCGCTTAGTGAATCCGCGCCAAGATCGCGGTGATATTGTCGCTACCGCCTTCTTCGAGCGCGGCCAGCAGCAGATGATCGAGGCATTCCTGCGCCGCTAGGTCGCGGCGGGCGATGATCGCTTCCAGCCGCGCGTCGTTGACTTCCTCGGTAAGGCCGTCGCTGCACACCAGAAAGCTCATGCCGGGTTCGAGCCGGCCCTTGGCCATGCTGATATGTAATTGCTCCAGCGCGGTAATGCCCAGGGCTTGCGTGAGAATATTGCGCTGGGGATGGCGCTTGGCTTGTGTTTCGTCGATGGTGCCCGCTTCAACCAGGCGCTGCACCAGCGAGTGATCGTGGCTGATCCGGCGCAGTCCGTTTTTCCATTGATAGATGCGGCTGTCACCCACCCACGCCACTTCGTAATCCTGCTCGGCAAAGCGGATGGCGGCGACAGTGGTGCCCATCGGCAGGGCATCGTCATAGCGCTGCGTGTGTTCCAGCAACCGCGCAGCGGCAGCGTGAACCGCCGCCGCCAGCGATTTTCCCTTGCGAACCCCATCCACGATGGCATCGCGCGCCAATGCGGAAGCCACTTCACCGTGCTGGTGGCCGCCCATGCCATCGGCGACCAGAAACAGGCCAAGCGCGGCATCGGCGTAATAGGTGTCTTCATTGCGCGTGCGACGCAGGCCGACGTGGGTTCCGTGTCCGAATTCGATCATGGGCCTTGGCTGGTGGAAGAGGGCAGCGAGCCGGGCAAGACAGTGCGGCGCAAAGTCGGCGGAGGCTGTGGATGCGCATGATGCGGGTTTTTCGGCCATCCGTCATGTCATCGGGGCCGCATGCGCTTCGCGGCGAATCGCAGGGGCAACGCCGAACGGGCTGATCTGGCCGTCTCGCCCAGTTGTCAGGGCGAGGCGCAGCCCGTATCATGACCGGCTCGCGTAGACCAACACGCGCCTTCTCGGAGAGGTGGCAGAGTGGTCGAATGTACCTGACTCGAAATCAGGCGTACGTGTAAGCGTACCGTGGGTTCGAATCCCACCCTCTCCGCCATAAGTTAAGAAAAACCCCTGATTTCTCAGGGGTTTTTTGTTTCTGCAACTTTCTTCCTACGTTCGTACCCACAACCTTACGCACCTACCAAATCACCGACGGTGAGCTGGGCCGTCGCTGCGATGCGATCGAAGTCGTTATCGAAGTGAGCGAGCATCATTTCAGTGAATCGACCGTGATATACGGCGTAGATCTCGCGGCTAGCGATTGCCCCGGTTGGGTACACAATGTTGAAACGGAGAAACTCACCTGGGACGATGGTGGGACGCATCCACGCTTTTCGCGCCCATTGGTCGGGTGTGTGGGTGAAGTCACCATCCTTGTCATAGCTCCACGTCGTGATGTGACCTTTGTCGATCGCATCACGAATTTTGGCGAGCAAGTCTTTCGGTCTGTTTGTGCTAAAGCTGAGCATAAGTGCTACCTCTCAATTGGGGAAAATCGGAGGTCCTTGCTGCTCAGTCAGTTAGTAGCCGTACCTTGTCATCGTGGGCGTACCGCGATAACTTGTTGCGTGCATGGAACCGATAACTTCGTGCGCAGTGCGCCCCTCCGGGGACGCATCGAAAGGCCGGGCCGCTAACCCGGCCTTTCATTTTTTAGAACCACAACATATTGTGATTCAGGTCCTGGCACTCCCCTTCCCAGAGTGCTAGGAAAGACGTTACGCCTGGCACTGGTCGATGTAAAGAGCTGACTAAATCAGGCCGCCTGTCGGAAAGTTCGATCGGGTCACGTGTTTACCGCGCCCATAATTGGCAAACTGAAATAGCTTTTTCAGTTTATTAATTAGTCAATTCCACGCTACCCTCACATCAAAGCTTGATACCGGTCATGAATTCAAAAGCGATCGTTTCCGGCGTGAACTAACTTATGGTGTCTGCCCCACCGCGGCCCCAACATTCGGCGCACGGTTCGGCTCCATCTCGCCAGGGTTCCACCAGGAAGATTGCCCTCGTCGGGTCATGCGCTGACGTATCCGGGCGTTGTAACCAGGAACAAGCTTCTCCATCTGCTGCTGATAGACCATGTGGTTAAACGCGGCCTTCAAGTACCACAGACGGGTAAACGGCATGGCGTAGTTACGAGCGAACTGCAGTAGCTTCGCCGCATACTGCCCTTGCTTCGTGCCAGTGTCATCGGTCAACTCATTTTTGCTACGGGTGTACATGTCGTACATGTCCTGGAGTGCCGTGGCGCCTGGACCGAGCATTTTCACGAAACCGCTGTTTTGGTGCTCCGCAGAGTCACCAAATAGAAAATCGCCGTACATGCCAAAACCACCGCTAGCGATCGCCACCTTAGCCGCGCCTTCGGGTGTTGCAAGGTTTTCAGGATCTTGCCCAAGCGCAATAGCCTTCAACACCAGCCCTAGAGCGCCAAGTGAAGCGCTGGCCGCCATGAAACGCGCGCGATAGAACCAGGCACTTTTCCAATCATTCATGCTGCCTGGAACATCCAGCATGTGCGTGCGAAAGATCCCGAGGGGCGTTTGTTTCAGGAACAAAAGCCAGCGCACAGCTTGCCCCATATAGGTGTCGGCATTATCCGGGGTGACGTGGAGCGCCACGTTGTCCCGCACTGAGTTGCCGGCGCCGCCGCGCGCGCCGATCTGGCTTTCCGATATCGCCATTGCCAGAAGGTGCTGCGCGGCTTCACTGCGTAGACTACGGATTTCCTGCGCCACATCTGCCGGCTTGTATTTGTCGCTGATCGCGCTAAGCCGTGATTCTGCCAACCCCTGTAGTTTTTCATCTGGAATCGCGTAGATACTGTCCGGAGTAAGCATGGTGTGATTACCATGTGGGCCGCCTTCCAATTCCGCTTGCTGCCACGTCGCATAGTGGTCTGGCGTAACGCCACGGCTGCGCAAATATTCCTGTTCTTCTGGCCTCAAATCGGAAAAATTATGCTCCGAAACGTGCTTACCCAGCATGTCCATGAGACTCGCGGATACGCCGTGCGTCATCATCCGATCCCACATGCGCAGTAATGACAACACATGTACGCCGTGGTTGAGGAACCGCGTGAACTGGTTGCTAAGCTCACCCGCACCGAAACGCTGCGTGCCTTCTTGCATGGTCTGCGCGGTAATGCCCAAGCGCCTGATGTACTCCAAGTTTTCCTTGGTGGGCTTGAAACCTTCCAACGTGTTGCCGAGGACCGCTTTCTTGGTCAGCCCGATTTCCCGGCCGTAGGCGGTAGACATGGCCAGGTCGGGAATGGCGGCTAGGGTTGAGCCGCCTAGCATCGTCGAGCCCACGATGCTGCGCGTGACGTTCGATATCTGCGCCCACAACGGTAGCGTTCCAGGAGAACCCGGATTACGCAACGCCTGGTACTCCTTAGTCGTGCGAAGCTTCAAAGCCTCGAGTTGCTTGAGCTGTTTTTCGTTAAGACCTGATTGCGCATCGGCAGCAAACGCGCGGTCAATGAGCTGCGGGACGAAACGGTCTGCGTCGCGACCATAAGTGCGCGCCGTCGCAATATCTCGCGCTAATCCGTGGAAATGATGATCGAGCATGGCCATGACGTTGTTGGCGCTGCCATACTTGTCCATCATTCGGGTGTAGCCGCCCGAGTCCTTGAAATGCAGCTGACGGGGCGCATTGCGGCTTGCGCCGACACTACCACCATAACCGCCGCGCATGTCTTCGCCGCGCTTGTTGGCGCCATTAGTGCCGAGTGTTTCCGCCGAGGCTTCCACGGTCTTGCGTATTTCTTCCGTGGTCATCGGCGTACCATCCTTGCGCACATAACCGGACGCGTCGATTTCCGCCATCATGTCCTTTACGAATTGCTCACGATTCGCACCCACCTTTTCCCAGGCCCATGGCTGGGGCAGACGCCAGTTGTCCAAGTGGTTGATGTGCACGCCCGCGTCATCGGCGGTCGTGCGTGCCTGCTCCAACACGTCCCGCACTTGCTTACCGATAGCGTCGTGTTCTGGATTGCCGGTGCGGTCGCCGAAGATGGCGCGCACGAGGCTGTGTTGCTCCGCTGGGTTCTGCACTAGTCCCCAAAACCGGCCCTTCTGCGCGCTGCCGTCCAATTGTCGCGTGAAGTCCGCATGTGCCGCTTTAATCTGCGCGTCCAGGCCGATATCGCGGCCCTTGTAGTTGCCTTGCATTGTGAGCCGTTGGCGAAGCGCGGCGAGCCGCCCTTGTGCGCCGGGCTTGAACGAATCGACCTTTTTCAGCTCGCGCGCCTTGATCTGCATATCCCGCACGGTGCGCGCCTGGCTCGCAGCGATGTCCTCGTTATAGCGGGAACGCGCCAGCTTACCCGCTTGCGCGTAGCGCTCTTCGGTGGACATGCTGCGCCACGCAGCCGGGTCTTTGCGCGCGATCGACTGCATGGCGCCGAGCATGCGTTCCTCGATGCCACTGGTTTCCGCGGCCGTGAGAGGACGACCGGCGGCTTGGGCGAGAGCTTGGACACATTGGGGTAGCATGATTCGTTACTCACTCGACACCGAAATGTCTGCCGCGGATTTAATGCCCGCGGAGTCTACGGACTGCTTTGCCTCGGCGGCCAACTCCAGCAAGTGCCCAGGAAAAGATGCCTGCTGAATAAGTTGCTTGATAATTTCTTTGTGTTCCGGCTTGTCAAAGGTCATGGTGAAATCCTTAGAGGCAGGGAATCTTGCGGGTAATGCCGTCAGACGTAAGAATCTGGATGTAGCCGGTAGGCGTTATCGTGCCGGCTGTGTACGTGCCGAATTTCAAAAGCCCGGAACCCTTGGGTGTCAGAGCAATGCTTATGTTGGCGTCTGATCCGATCGCATATAGCGATATCGCGCCACCGCCGCTTGCGGTCGGCAAGACCTGTAAATAGTTGGCAGAGTTCGCGACCCCGACGACTTCAAACTGTGTACCACCGCTAGCGCGATCTTGTACTAGCAGCCCGAACTGACTGAAATCTAGTCGCTGCGGGTTTGTTGCAGGAAAGTTGTCGCAAACAAGTTCACCGGCAACGGCACCGCTATTGTTGAACCATAACGTTTGATGCCCTGTGGCGAAAGCAACCGCGCACCCAGTACCGCTCGCCCCCGTGGCGCCGCTGATCGATTTGTTGTGAAAGACAATGCCTTTGTTGAAATTGGCTACGCCATTCGGGTCATTGCTGATAATCCCGATGGCTGCCGAGGCTGTCTTTGCCGTGCCGGCTTGATTAGCTGTTTCTCCACCCGATGCAAGCCACGCTGCTGCCGTGAGGCCCGCTGGAAACATGCTAGCTGGATAGATCGGTACAGCCGAGTTGACGTTAGCGACATCCAGTTCCAAACCGATTGTGGACCCAGTGGCGGTAGCGCTATTTATGGTCGTACCGTAATAGCACCAAGTGCCACCGGAGCCGCTTGGATAGTCGTTGTAGGCGAGCGCTGCAAAAGCCAACGCGCTGGATGCTGCCACGTTAGACGCGTGATTCGTGTGGGCGGATGAAAATACGCCAATGCCGTTGTGCTCGGCCACAGCGAACGTTGCATCCGACTTCAGGTATTCGAAGTCCCCGCTAAAGATGGGCTTTACCCACGTACCCGTGGTCGGGGCGGTTCCGTAAAACTTGATGTCGTTGAGGCTGGATGCGTTAGATCCAGTGAATGCCACGTTCGTGCTTAAACAGAAGGTGCTCCCCGCCGGCAAGGCGGGCGACGAAGTGAACGTGTAGCTGCCTGCAGGGACGTATATGTCCCCTGATGGTGTGTTCGCGAAACCGGATGCAGAATTTGCGACGCCTGTGTTATCAGCGCCGAAATCTTCGACGCTGTTACCTTCTTGAAGCTTCTTCTGAACTGTGCGCGCTATCGCGCCTGTTCCGGCTTGCTGAAAGCCCACGTTGCTGCTTCCCGAAGGAAGCGCCAACGCAGGGGCAGCACCAGCAATGATTGCAGCCTGCACTTGACCAAGGTTAGGCACATCGGTGGGGTTGACCGCATTGCCCGATCCCACGAGCGTGCTACCGCTCAAGTTGACGGAATTGGCGAGGGGTGAACGTTGGAGCGCCAATGCCAATTGAGCCCGGTCTTGCTGCACGATCATGGTCAACCGATCGAGTGCCATCTCATGACTGGATGCCGGGAATGGTGAATTCGAGGGGTATGCTGTTTCCTGTACCGCGTCGACGTCGCGAGAGACATAGATCCGATCTCCGGCCAAAGGAGCCGCGGACATAATCAGCGAACCTCCAGCTTCCACACCGGCGCCCGTCAGGGTGTAGTCGCTATTCAAGACAAGCGTGCTGACGATGCCTGTGGCGGCCGTCAATTTCTGCACCAAGACGTCCCCGTTGGTCAGAAAATAAAAGGGGATCGGAAATATCGTCGTGACTCCGTTACCGGAGTACAGAGCTGTGCTGACGTTAGAGCTGACTGTCATTGGCGAAGCGCCTTGGTAGTAGTTTGAAATCACCATCGATCGGCGGCGGCAACCCGTCGTCGGATCGGACTAAACGCGCTCTTGCCTCTGTCAGTGCTGTGCTGATGTCGACTCTTTCGGTAACGGTGACGTCGACCTTGTCTCGCAAAATGCCAGTTAACTTGCCTTTCAACTCCACAGCCTTGACCATCGCATTGGCGTTCTTCGTCTGCTCTGCGAACGCAATCGATACATCTAAGTCGGCCATCATTCGCTCGGTCGTGTACTCAGTGGTCGTTGCGACGTGTTGCTGGATGCGTTGAATCTCTGCGCGCACAAGTTTGTTTTCGTGCACAAGCTGGTTTGCGATGTGCTTCGCCGAATGTGCCGAGTAGCCAGCCTTGATTGCGGCCTGAGTTGCCGGGATGCCGGTCATATAGGCAGCAATGAAATTGCGCTGCTTGAGCGACATTCCCCGCGGCACGGCTTATTTCCTCGCTCCACGCACACGCGCGGTGTTCGCCAGGTGCTCGATGAGCCACCGGTCATTGCCCAGCCCGGATACCTCGAGCATCTCAACAATGCTCGGATTCGTTTTCGCCAGGCGAGCTACCTCTTGCTGTGCCAGCCTGATCGTCTCCGTTGCGCGCGCTTCACCGCCGCGGTTCAGTTCGGCCATGACCTTTTGCGCAGCGAGCGCTTTGGCTTCTGCAGTGGGAGGGTTGACACAGGCCTGGTTCCAGAGCTTCGAGATGTGTTGTCCGACGGCTACCGGTATTTTCTCGGCCGCAAACAGCGTGCGCATTGCCATTTCTTGCTCTTGACTCGATTCCACGCCTCGCGGTGGCGCTTCGAAGACGTATCGACCAACGGTAACGCGGTCGTCGAAGAATCCAGAGTTAAGCGCTGCAGCATCCAGCTCTTGCGCAGGCTGTTTGGACGTTTGTGCGGGCGTGTTGGCCGCCGGCTGTTCACCGGGAGTGGAAGGAGATGGCGCAGCTTCGCTTGCCCCTGCCGGCGTCGATGGTTCGTAACGGCGACCAATGGCACTGGGGGCTGCAAGCGGTGCGCTCGCAGTGATGCCACCATTGGAGAATTCTTGGGCTTCGCTCACTGGCTCATCTCCGAAACTCGCATATAAAAATTTTTGAGGGGGCGTTCGCGAGTAGGCCCCGGGTGGAACTTGCGCGCCGAAATCCGGGGGTGCCACCCACCCCACCGGCCCTCCGCCGCAAAAGGGGGTCCCATTGGCGCGGCGCGTTCAGCTGAAAATGTCCGGCATGCTGAGGTCGTCAGCGTCGTCAGTTGATTGGTTATCAACTGACCATTCCTCCGCAAAGCGTTGGCGCAGCCCAATCCCGCTGCTGCTCGTCGACGTCAGGTCGCAGATAGGTCGCATCAGTTGCCGATCGCTGTTTGTTTCCAGCGTTTGATCAGATCAGGCGTTTCCGCAAAGCGGACGTGGAATGGCTCAATCTCGTGCAGAGGGCGCAAGCCTGTTTTGAGCGCCAAGCCGACGCGCATCCGCTCTTGCGCCATCAGGCCATCAATTTGCTGAGACCGAAGCACGGCCGCGTCAGGGTCAGGAACCAAAGGCAACGTGTTGCGACCCTGATCCGTCAACGAGTCCAGCTCGGCCTTAAGCGCTGCCATCTCGGCAAACTTCGCCGTAATCTTTTCGGCCACGCTGGCGCGCTTTACGAACAGAGCATGCGCCGCATCGTAGGCCGCAGCCTTGGCGATCCGTACCGCTGCGGCTTCTGCAGCCGCCAGGCGCTCTTGCGCGGCTTGCAAGGCATCACGCGTAGCGGCCGTGTCACTCTCCGCAGTGGCGAGGCGCGCATGAGCTTTGCGGACGTTTCCGATGTCCGCGGTGTCGCCGGTTATCGCTGCTAGGGCTTCGGCGTACACAGCACGTTCTTGCTCTAGCCGGACGTTGGCGGCCCGAAGCTGCTCGCGAATGGTTTCGAACCCGGCGCGGGCTTTATCCACCGTACCGACAGAAGATGACTTTGTGATGCCCAGCATCGTGAACGATCCGCTAGCTTCGATGCCTCTATTGTAACAACTCATGGGTAGGAATGTAGGTAGAAGTGGAGTCGTTCGCAAATGCTCCGGAAAAATGCGGACTTTATCGGACAGTTAGGCGGAAGCTATCTCCGTGTTCTTTAACTGGCAGTTAGGTTCGATCAAACGCCGGTTTGGTTTTGATCTTCGGCTCAACCCCCTCGCGTGCGCGTGCGCGAGGGGGTTGGCTAAAGCTGGCAGCTAACGCCGCCGATATGGGAGCAAAATAAACCGGCAACACGCGTAGGAGATCCGATGGGAGACATGAAGGCAGAGCCAATCAAGGACACGATGGAGTTAATCCGGAATCTGTTCGTTCCTCCTGCACTTATTGCGGCAAGTGCCGAAGCCTTTTACACGCCGCACATCTTCAAGTCGCCCCAGGCCGCGAACATCGCTGTGTGGGCGTTGGTGATTGTCGCCTTCCTCTACGGTGCAATGGCCGCACACCAGTACGCGACGCGCCTGAGTTCGACGATAAAAAATGAAAAGCTTCGGTCGGCTATCGTTGCCGGGGTATGGGGTCTGCTCCTTGCGCTCACAGCGAGCATTGCCGTGTTCTCGAGCAAAGTCGCAGACCACAACCATCAGCCAATGGTAAGCGCCGTCTGCCAGTCGGGCAGCGCTAAGGGTTGAAGACAAAACAGAACAATGACAGAGCACGTCACCGGCTTGATGACGTGCTCGTTCTCCCTGATCGCATTACTCGGTTGCTACTTCCTGGCGCTGCTCCCATTCGGCCAGCTTGTCTTCGGGATACAGCACTCGTGATCCGAATTTCCGGAAAGGCGGCCCTTTGCCCAGCCGGCGCCACACGCGTAGCGTTTGAGGGCTCTTGAGCCGCAACCGGGCCGCCACTTCCTCCGTAGTTAGGTGCATCACGCGATCCGACATGACGCGATGAACTCCTCGTAGCGATCGGCGCGGATATCGCTCACGCGCACTGCGTCGAACTTACCCAGAAGGGTTTCGCCTGCCTTTAAGTCGCGACGACTCACTAACTCCTGCAGAGCATTGCGCACGGCATCGAGCGGCGGACATGTCAGTGCTGTTTGGTGTGACTTGCTCGGTGCTGCCTGTGCCGCGCTGACTGCAACCTGGCGGATGTTCGGTCGCTCTGCTGCCCATTTGCTCACTGCAAATACAAACGATTCAAGCTCGCTTAGATCTTCGATTCGTACGGTCACGTCGAACATGGCGGTATCTCCTGGTCTACGTGCGATGTCGCACGTGTCCGAAAATAGTCGCCACGGAAATAAAATCAAGTAATTCAGATACTTATTGCCACTGTAGCAATGGAAAAAGGCGATATTGAGGCCAAGTAGCAACAGTATTGGCATTGAGTAGCAACGAAATCTGTCCTTCTTCTCAATGCCATCCTCGCCGTGGGCTTGCGCGCCATCTGCTCAACTGCGGAAAAGGGCTGCACCCTATAGGGTTGCAGCCTTTCCTTTCCGCATTGGTAGATTGAGGAAAATATTTTCCGCACGTTTTTCCGCATTTTCCGCAATGGTCTACCACCCTTGTGCGCCAACGGCTTCGGCGTGCAGCCGATGGCTTCTAGATTTTCCGTCTCTTTTTCCGCAAGGTCGAAAAGCGCGGAAAATCGATCTCGTGCGGAAAAACAGACTTTTCCGCCATTTAAGTGTTTCGCTCAGCCGGCACGCCCCCGGCAAATGGCTGGAAACGCAATCGGTGTTAGCGGTAGAGGGTGGTGACGTATTTGTCCACGGGGTCTTTTAGCAATCCCTCGGGACTGGTCGGAAGTAACGTCACGATTGCGCTGCGGCTTTCAATGCTCGTAGAGGTAATTTCCCGATGGCTACCTGCGTCAAATACCGTAAGCCGCAGTGCCATCTTGCTGGGGATGCCGGACCAGGCAGTAGCGCGCTGTTCCCAATGCGTGATTACCGGGACGACGACATACGTCGCGCCAAACTTTTCTGCCGCTGCAAACGCTTCGTCAGTCGTCGATGCTTTCTCAGCTGTGTGGACGATCGGCGCAAACTGAGAAAACGCCGCTGCTACGACTTGCGCCACCGTTTGTCCCGACCCGGGATAGTTGGTTGTCTCGTATTGGCCATCGGTCGGCACAACAACGTACACGCCGGCTTGTTTGCTAAGAGTGTTGGTGTTCTGCGTGCCAGAAAGGCTGCGGACTTGTGCAGCCGAAGTGCACCCGGCCAAAAGTGCGATAGCTATAAGAAGCCATGTCTTTCGCATATGGATATCCCCTAAGTGGGCCATCACCCAGGGAATAGAACATGTCTGAGCGCAAGCCGGTCTAGCGATAATGGATCAAGCTTCAACCCCCGTCCACCAGCGAATATTCACTACGGCTGTTCTTCTTTTCTACGCGCACTAGCTTTTCCGCCGTCAGCCATTCCACCGCGTTGGCAAAGTTGCGGCTACGCGTGTTTGTGGCCTGCCGCAGTTCGACGCCTTGAAGTGACTCGCCCAAAGGCACGAGGTCGAAATACGCCGTGCGCCAGGCGTCGAGGCTGCAACTTTCTGTGCCTTCCCAGTCGACAGGCCTGGTGCTGGAGGCTTCAAGGGCCAGGCGCAAAGCATCCCGAGCATTGGTGCGGTGAGGTGTCCACGTGCGCTTCGCCTTGCTCTGTCGGTCGTATACGCGTGTAGCGTCAGTGACAACGAGAGAGGTATGCCGCTCGCCGTCTTCTAGACTGCAACCGAGGTCCACCGACGTAAGCTGGAATACCCATGCCACACCGTCCGCGCCGTCCTTCATCTTGCTTGCGCGGACCATGCGCGTGTTGGCGGTCTTGTCGTAGGTGACAGCAAGCTCTGCGTCAGCGGCGCCAAGCAACGACGAATGCCCTCGCGCACCGCGACTTGCATCCTTTCAAGAGAACGCCCTCGCAGGGCGTTTTTTTGTGGACAGCAAACTGAGACCAGTCGCTTGGGGCGCACATTTACGCGAAAAATCGGCGGGTGAACCACCTCGCAAATGCTTTGCGCCACGGCAGTGCATCCGGCATGCTGCGCCCATCCATCCAGCGAACGCCCATGATCGAATTCGGACACGGAACCCATGTCGGTTTGCGCCGCACGCGCAATGAAGACACCTACTATGCCGATGCGGCGCTTGGCCTGTTTCTGGTCGCCGATGGCATGGGCGGGCATCAGCATGGTGAAGTGGCCTCGGCGCTGGCGCGGGATGCGATCGTGGCATCAGTGCGCAAGGGCGCGCCGCTGGCGGAGGCGGTGCACGGTGCGGCGGCGCGGCTGCTGGATTATGCGCAGCGTTACGACGATTCCCTGCCGATGGGCACCACCGTCGCCGCGATCCGTTTTTCCGAACAGGAATACGAAGTGGCGTGGGTGGGTGACAGCCGCATCTATCAATGGAAGGATGGCCTGCGGCAGATCAGCCACGATCATTCGCTGGTGCAGCGACTGGTCGAGTCCGGAGCGATCGACGAGGCGCAGGCCAAGCGTCATCCGCAGCGCAATATTCTTACCCAGGCGCTTGGCATCACGGCGCTGGAGCAATTGCATATCAGCATGGCGAAGGGGCGGCTCGAGCCTGGTACAAGCTTTCTGGTGTGCAGCGACGGCTTGACCGAGGAAGTAAACGATCGCGCCATCGAAGCGATCATGGCGCGGCGCGATCTGGCAGCGCAGGAATGTCTGGATCACCTGTTGCTGGCGGCGCTGGAAAACGGCGGCAGCGACAACATCACAGCGATTCTGGTGCGGGTTCACTGAGTGGTGCGCCGCACTTTGGGATGAAGCGAAAAAGTCGCTGGGCCCCGACGTTCGCCGGGGCGGCGAGATCTTAGGCTTCCAGTTCCTGCTTGACCTCAAGCTCCTGCTTGCGCCAGATCGACTGTCCGCCTGCGCTTTTGTCCAGCGCGTCCAGCCGACGCATATGCGCGCTGAGTTCTTCCTCGCTCGCACGCAGCACACGCGGCCGCCGCGCCAACACCACCGGTGCGATCACCGCGCGAACGCCGCTGGTTTCCGCGCCGCCGTCGAAGCCGAGATCGAGCACGACCTGGCCGGAGGTCATCGCCAGATAGACGTCCGCCAGCAGTTGCGCGTCGATCAGGCCGCCGTGCAGGTCGCGCGCAGAGTTGTCGACGCCCAGGCGTTTGCATAGCGCGTCCAGGCTGTTGCGCTGGCCGGGATAGCGTTCGCGCGCCATCGCCAGGGTATCGAGCACGTTGCAGCGATCGGCCAAGCAGCCGTAGTGCGCACCGATGCGCGCGAGTTCCGCGTTGATGAAGCCCACGTCGAACGCGGCGTTGTGGATGATCAGCTCGGCGCCATCGATGAAGGCCAGGAATTCATCCACGATTTCATGGAAGCGCGGCTTGTCGAGCAGGAATTCGTCGGCGATGCCGGTGACTTCGCGCGCGCCTTCATCGATCGCGCGCTCGGGATTGAGATAAGTCTGGTAATGACGGCCGGTGAGCCGGCGCTCGACCATTTCCACGCAGGCGATTTCGATCAGGCGATGACCCTGGCGTACTTCCAGGCCGGTGGTTTCCGTATCGAGGAAGATTTGTCTCATGCCAGTTTCCTGAATTGCTCTGCCTGCTGTCGTGCCGCCTGATCCACACGCTCGTTTTCGTCATGCCCGCTGTGGCCGCGCACCCATTGCCAGCGAATTTTATGCGGCGCGGCGGCGCTCGCCAGTCGCTCCCACAGATCCTGGTTCTTGACCGGCTTTTTGTCGGCGGTGCGCCAGCCGTTGCTGATCCAGCGCGGCACCCACTCTTCGATGCCTTGCATGACGTAGCGCGAATCGGTGGTGAGCACCACCTGGCAGGGCCGCTTGAGTGCTTCGAGCGCTTCAATCGCGGCGAGCAGTTCCATGCGGTTGTTGGTGGTCTGCGCCTCGCCGCCGCTCAGCAATCGTTCGGTGCCCTTGGCGCGCAACAGGGCCGCCCATCCTCCCGGGCCAGGATTGCCGAGGCATGCGCCATCGGTAAACGCTTCCACTTCCGCCACTCGTTCGGCTCCGTTTTCTGTTCTTTTGATCGAGGAATCGCTCAGCTTACCGAACTGCGGCGCGCACCGGGCGCAAGACCGGCGCGTACCGGCGCCGTCGCCGGTTTGGGACGCAGCCGGATCGGCGCGCTCGCCGGCCCCTTCTTGCGCGCGACCAGCACGTAGCCGCCACCGAGCCAGCCCGGCGTCTTGCCGGCCGGCGCGTTGGACAGCGGCAGCAACTGCCCTACCCGCTGCACCCGTTCCACCAGCACGTCCGCCCGGCGCAGGCGCGCGGCGAGCTCCAGCGGTGACCGGGCGTGCGCGGCGCTGCCACGCGTGCGCCAGAGCCACCAGGGCGTCCATCCGCTGAGCGGGCTGACGCCGGTCAGCACCAGCAGCCCGCCAGGCGCCAGCACGCGCACGATCTCATCCAGCGACAAGGGGGCCGGTTCCAGCGCATGGCGCAGCAGGATCAGGTCGAACGCGCCGTCCAGGAACGGCAAGGGCTCGTCCGCGCTGGCCGAGATGTCTCCTCCCAGGCGTCCTTCGGCCAGCCGCAACGTGACCCACTGGCCCAGATACGGCGGATTCGGCGGACCATCGTCCGCCGCCACGGAAAGCAGCAAGGCCCGCGAACCGGCGCAGCGGCGCACGTCGGGCATGTAGGCGACCGTCTCATCGGCCAGCAGGCTACGCATGGGCGCACTTGCATAGATGTCCTGGGCGCGCTGTCGCATCGACTGAAGGCCTGTCTGAAGCTATGGGAGGGAAGTTTAGCGGTTGGTCCTTGAGCCTGGTTACCTGGCGGCCGCCAGGGCCAGGCGAAGCACCTTGAGATATTAACCAGCCTCCGACAAAGACGAACCACGGCACAACGCAAATCAGGCGAGCCCCCGATTAACGCATATCTAACGATCCGGGGACGCCCGGGGCCTTATAGTCGACGATCTCGCGCAAGCCGGACGCCTGCGCCAGTCGATACGAAGGATGTGCCGGCCGCGCTGCATGAGCCTGTGTGCTCACCATGCATCAGCGGCGGACGCATCCGCAACAGCGGAGATCGCCCTTGCACGTCGTACCGTTACCGGCGCTTGCCGACAACTACATTTGGCTGCTGCACGATGACAACGGTGATGCCATCGTGGTCGATCCCGGCGAGGCAGCGCCGGTGGAAACGGCTCTGCGCGCGCGCCAGCTCAAGCTGTGCGCGATCCTGCTGACGCATCACCACAACGATCACATCGGTGGCGCCGAGGCGCTGCGCGAAACCTACGACGTGCCCGTCTATGCGCCTGACGACGCCCGCATCGCGATCGCCACGCATCGTTTGCAGGATGGCGACAGCGTGGTGCTGGCGCAGCCGTTCGCGCGCTTCCAGGTGATGGCGGTGCCGGGACACACGCTCAGCCATATCGTGTATGCCGGCGCCGGCGTGTTGCTGTGTGGCGACACGCTGTTCAGCCTCGGCTGCGGCCGGCTGTTCGAAGGCACGCCAGCGCAAATGTTGTCTTCGCTGCAGCGCATCGCTTCATTGCCGGGTGATCTGCTGGTCTGCTGCGGTCATGAGTACACCGCCGCCAACGGCCGCTTCGCGCAATCGGTCGAGCCCGACAACCTGGCCCTGCAGCGGCGCGTGGATGAAGTAGCGCGCCTGCGTGCGCAGCAGCAACCGAGCGTGCCGGCGCCATTGTCGAGCGAACTGGCCTGCAATCCGTTCCTGCGCGTCGATAGCGACAGCGTCATCGACTGGTGCAACCGGCATGGCGCCGCCAACGATCCGGTCGCCCGCTTCGCGGCATTGCGCTCGGCCAAGGATACGTTTCGCGCATGAAGTACACACGACGACTTCTGCCCG
>JGI25157J39369_1000829_pt1 | contig 15329 bp, 12 predicted proteins | sample AraplaCL_Col_mCL_FD_39369 | JGI IMG/M metagenome (IMG submission 39369)
CCGCGACCATTCCGGCCGCGTGCAAGGCAGTCGCCGCGGGCCGCCGGTCGCGGCGGCGCCGGCGCGGCTGGCGGCGGTGGGCAAGGCGCAGTTTCCGTCCGCGGCCGAACAGGCCGCCAATCCGCGTGCACGCTCGGCCGTGCTGCGCGTGGCGGAGAAGCTCGCATGAGAGCCGTCGGCATCTTCAGCCTGCTGATCCTGCTGGCCGCGGTGTTGGTGAGCGCGATCGCCGTGGTGTGGACGCGCCACCAGAGCCGCACGCTGTTCGTGCAGCTTTCGCAGCTGCAACGCGACCGCGATGCGCTGAACATCGAATACGGCCAGCTCGAGCTGGAGCAGGCGACCTGGGCCGAGCCGCGCCGCATCGATTCGGAAGCGCGCACCAAGCTCAGCATGTTCGCGCCACGTCCGCAGGACGTACAGCTGGTGCGGCAATGAACCGCCTGCCGCCCGTCACGCCCAAGTCCGCCGCGCGCCGCAAGGGAGCAGGTCCCAGCGCGCGCAAGCGCATGCTGCTGGTCTTCGGCATCCTCGGCCTTGCTTCGGCAGGCTTGGTGGCGCGCGCCTTCGATCTGCAGGTGGTGCGCAAGCAGTTCTATCAGGACCAGGGCGACGCGCGCTTCCTGCGCGTGGTGCCGATCGCCGTGTCGCGCGGCACCATCTTCGATCGCAACGGCGAGCCGCTGGCAGTGTCCACGCCGATGGTGTCCATCACCTGCGTGCCGTCGGAAGTGCTCGACAACGCCGACCGCATTCCGGCCTTGGCGCAGGCCTTGGGCACCACCGCGGACGACCTGAAGGCGTACCTGGAGCAGCGCGCCGATCGCGATTTTGCCTATCTGCGCCGGCAGATGAGCCCGGAGGCGGCGCAGGCCGTGCTGGCGCTGAGCGTGCCCGGCGTGAACGGCCAGCGCGAATACAAGCGCTACTACCCGTCGGGCGAGGTGACCGCCCATGTGCTCGGCTTCACCAATATCGACGACCACGGGCAGGAAGGCCTGGAACTGGCCTTCGACAACTGGCTGGCCGGCAAGCCGGGCGCCAAGCGCGTGATCCGCGACCGCATGGGCCGCATCGTGGAAGATGTGGAACAGGTGCATGCGCCGCAGCCGGGGCAGAACCTTACGCTCAGTATCGATCGCCGCATCCAGTTCCTTGCGTATAGCGAACTGAAAAAGCAGTTGGATGAACTGGACGCCGATTCCGGTGAAATGGTGATCCTGGACATTCGCACCGGCGAGATTCTCGCCATGGTGAGCCTGCCTACCTACAACCCCAACGTNGTCACCGGAAGCTCGCCCGCTGCGCGCCGCAACCGCACCGTCACCGACGTGGTCGAGCCCGGCTCGACCATGAAGACGTTCACCATGGCGGCGGCGCTTTCCAGCGGCAAGTACACGCCCACGTCGCCCATGGTCGATACCGGCAACGGCCACTGGTACTTCATGGGCAAGGACATCCGCGACGTGGAGTCCGGCGGCAACGGCTTGCTCACGCCCACCGGCGTGCTGACCAAGTCCAGCAACATCGGTGCGGCCAAGATCGGCTTGTCGCTGGACACCAAGTTCCTCTACGACACCTATCGCGCGTTCGGCTTCGGCGAAAGCACGGGCAGCGGTTTTCCGGGCGAATCGGCCGGTCTTCTGCGGCCAGGCCGCAGCTGGCGCCCGATCGAAAAAGCCACCATGGCCTATGGCTACGGCCTCAACGTCACGCCGCTGCAGCTGGCAGTGGCCTATGCCACGCTGGCGGACGGCGGCGTGATGCATACGCCCACCTTCATCAAGGGCGGCGAGGACGCAGGCCGGCAGATCATTTCGCCCACCATCGCGCGCGAACTGGTGGACATGCTGGAAACGGTGACCGCGCCGGGTGGTTCGGCCACGCGCGCGCAGATCGCCAACTACATCGTGGCCGGCAAGACCGGTACGGCGCATCTGGCATCCGGCGGCGGTTATGCCAAGAACAGTTACAACTCGCTGTTCGCCGGCATCGTGCCGGCTACGGATCCGCGCCTGGTCGGCGTGGTGGTCATCAACAATCCCAAGAGAAATGCGTACTACGGCGGCGTGGTATCCGCGCCGGTCTTCCAGAGCGTAATGACCGGCGCGTTGCGCCTGCTGGACGTGCCGCCCGACAACATCGGGCGCTGGTATGTCGGCGGCCCGCTGCAAGCCGGCGGCGGCTTGGCGGGCACCGCGCCGCCGCAGAACCCGCAGGACGATCAATCCGCCGTNGAGGCCGTCGAGCCATGAGCGGCCAGCGCCTCGACCACCTCTTGCAAGGNATCGCCGAAACGAGGGCCGCAGGGCCCATCGTCGTTTCCGGGCTGGCGCTCGATTCGCGCAAAGTGCAGCGCGGTGACGCCTTCTTCGCCCTGCGCGGCACGCGCGGNCACGGCATCGATTTCGCGCACGGCGCGGTGCAGCGTGGCGCCAACGTGGTGCTGGCCGAAGCGCCNGCNCCGGCCGAGCTGGAAGATCCGGGCGTACCGGTATTGTGGATCGACGGCTTGCACGCCTTCGTCGGCGAGATTGCGTCGCGCTTCTTCGGCCGGCCTTCCGAAGCGATGCGCGTNCTGGGCGTCACCGGCACCAATGGCAAGACCTCCACGGTGCAACTGCTGGCGCAGGCGTTGGAGCANCTCGGCCATCGCGCCGCCACCATCGGCACGCTCGGCGCAGGCCTGCACGGGCAATTGCGCGAAGGCGAGCGCACCACACCGGATGCGATTGCCGTGCAGCAACTGCTGGCCGAGTTCCGTCGCGATGGCGCGACGCACGTGGCGATGGAAGTGTCCTCGCATGCGCTGGAACAAGGACGCGTCGCGGCAACGGCGTTTGAAGTGGCCGCCTTCACCAATCTCACGCGCGATCATCTGGACTACCACGGCAGCATGGAAGCCTACGGCGCCGCCAAGGCCAAGCTGTTCGTATGGCCAGGGCTCAAGGCCGCCGCGATCAACATCGACGATGCCTTTGGGCGCGAACTGGCCCGCAAGCTGCCGGCCGGCGTGCGCGGATGGCGGTTGAGCAGTACGGGTGATCCGCAGGCCGACGTCGTGGCGAGCGACATCGNTACCTCTGCCGAAGGNGTGGCCTTCAACGTGCGCACCCCCTGGGGTGAAAAGCGCATGCGCAGCCGNCTGCTCGGNCGCTTCAACGTGGCGAACCTGCTGGCGGTGATCGGCTGTCTTGGCGCGCTGGGTGAGTCCTTCGAGCGCATTGCTGGCGCGATCGAAGCGCTGGAAGCGGTGAACGGGCGCATGAACCGCATCGGCGGCCTGCACGGCCTGCCGCTGGTGGTGGTCGATTACGCCCACACGCCGGACGCGCTGGAGCAGGCGCTCACGGCGCTGCGTGCGCATTGTGAGGCGCGCCTGGTCTGTGTGTTTGGNTGCGGCGGCGAACGCGATGCGGGCAAGCGCCCGCAGATGGGCGGGATTGCCGAACGCCTGGCCGATGCCGTCATCGTCACCGATGACAACCCGCGTGGCGAAGACGGTGATGCGATCGTCGCGCAGATTCTGGCCGGCATGACGCGGCCGCAGGCTGCCATCGTGCAGCGCGATCGCGAAGCCGCGATTCGTTCGGCGCTGAAGATGGCGCATACCGGAGATGTGGTGTTGATTGCGGGTAAAGGCCACGAAACTTACCAGGAGGGCGCAGGCGGCAAGCGTGCGTTCGACGACATGGCGATCGCGCGCCTCGCGCTGGAGGNCCGCGCATGATGCGCTTGAGTGCCATCGCCATGTGGACGCACGGGCATATGCATGGCANCGACGCGGAGGTGACCGGCGTCGCGATCGACTCGCGCAAGGTAAAGCCGGGCGATCTGTTTGTCGCGTTCAAGGGCGAGCGGGTGGACGGCCATGCCTATCTCGCCGATGCGAAGGCGCGCGGCGCGGTCGGTGCCTTGGTGGAGCATNGCGTGGAAAGCGATCTGCCGCAGGTCGAGGTGAAGAGTTCCGAACTGGCGCTGGGCGATCTGGCGAGCGCCGTACGCGCGCAGCGCAATGCGCGGGTGATCGGCATTACCGGTTCGAATGGCAAGACCACGGTGAAGACGCTCACCGCCTCGATCCTGTCGCGGCATGGCCGCACGCATGTGAACACCGGCAGCTTCAACAATGAAATCGGCTTGCCGCTCACGCTGCTGTGGATGCCGGAAGATACCGAATACGCCGTGCTCGAAATGGGCGCGGGCAAGCCGGGTGACATCGACTATCTGGCCGCCATCGCACGGCCCGATATCGGCCTCGTGAACATCATCGCGCCCGCGCATCTTGAGCGGATGGGTACGATCGAGATGGTGGCGGAAACCAAGGGCGCGCTCTATCGCGCATTGCCGGCGGACGGTGTGGCGGTGATCAACGCCGACGATGCGTTCGCCGGCTTCTTCATGGGGCTGGCNGGTGGCCGCCGCATTCTGCGTTTTGGCCTGAACCACAAGGCCGACGTCGGTGCGGAAATTCTGGAGCAGCGCGTCGACGGTTCCCATTTCGTGCTGAGCACGCCGCACGGCGACGCCGATGTGCAATTGCCGCTGCCTGGCCGCCACAACGTCGCCAACGCCCTGGCCGCGAGCGCGATTGCACTGGCGCTGGACATACCGCTGGACACCATCGTGGCGGGCTTGGAGCAAGCCAGCGCCGTCGAAGGCCGCCTCAAGCGCATCGAGATGCCGCGCGGCTGGACCCTGATCGACGACAGTTACAACGCCAACCCCAGCTCGGTGCATGCGGCGATCGACACGCTGGCACTGGCGACGGGCGAACGTTGGCTGGTGTTGGGCGACATGGCCGAACTGGGTGCGGAAGCGCGCGCAGCGCATGCCGGCGTGGGCCGTCACGCACGCGAGTGCGGCATCGATCGGCTGTACGCGGTAGGGGTTTTGAGCGAGGCCGCCGTGGAGGCGTTCGGCGCGGGTGGCCGGCATTTTGCCGACAAGGCCGCGCTGACCGACGCACTGCGCGCCGAGCTGCATGTCGGCGTCACCTGCCTGGTGAAGGGCTCGCATTCGTCAGCGATGGAACAGGTGGTGGCCGCGCTCATGCGCGGTGATTCGAAGGGGGACGCACACGATGCTGCTTGAACTGGCCGAATGGTTCGCACGGCATTTCGCCACGCCGCACCTGTTCCAGTACATCACTTTCCGCACGATCATGGCGGCGCTTACCGCCATGGCGATCTCGCTGCTGTTCGGTCCCGCGCTGATCCGCAAGCTGGCCGCGCTCAAGGCCGGCCAGGTGGTGCGCAAGGAAGGTCCGCAAACGCATCTTTCCAAGGCCGGCACGCCCACCATGGGCGGCGTGATGATCCTGCTCGCAGTGGCCATCGCCACCTTGCTGTGGGTGGACCTGAGCAACCGCTACGTGTGGCTGGTGCTGCTGGTGCTGCTCTGCTACGGCGCGATCGGTTTCTACGACGATTACCGCAAGCTGGTCTTGAAAGACAGCCGCGGCCTCGCCTCGCGCTGGAAGTATTTCTGGCAGTCGGTGTTCGGCATTGGCGCGGCATGGTTTCTGTTCCATACCGCCAATATCCCTGCGGAAACTGCGCTGTACGTGCCGGTGTTCAAGCACGTGGCGGTGCCGTTGGGCGTCTTCTTCGTGGTGCTCGCCTATTTCATGATCGTGGGTTTCTCCAACGCGGTGAACCTCACCGACGGTCTCGACGGCCTCGCGATCATGCCGACCGTGCTGGTGTCGGGTGCGCTGGGCATCTTCGCGTACCTGGCCGGCAACCGCGTGTTTTCCGAGTACCTGGGCATTCCCTCGATTCCCGGCGCCGGCGAATTGGCCATCTTTTGTGGCGCCCTGGCCGGCTCGGGGTTGGGNTTCCTGTGGTTCAACACCTATCCCGCGCAGGTGTTCATGGGCGATGTCGGTGCGCTGGCGATTGGCGCGGCGCTGGCGGCCATTGCGGTGATCGTGCGGCAGGAAATCGTGCTGCTGATCATGGGCGGCGTGTTCGTGATGGAAACGGTGTCGGTGATGATGCAGGTCGCCAGCTTCAAGCTGACCGGCAAGCGCATCTTCCGCATGGCGCCCATCCATCATCACTTCGAATTGAAAGGCTGGCCCGAGCCACGGGTGATCGTGCGGTTCTGGATCATCAGCGTGGTGCTGGTGTTGATTGGTTTGGCGACGTTGAAGGTGCGTTGATGGCCGTTAATCGTCAATCGGGAATCGTAAATAGTGTTCAGGCCAGCCTGAGGCACTGTCGTACCCGCATGGCGCCACGGCATCCGCAGCCGGCATGTTTTTTCGCGATTGACGATTCCCGATTCCCGATTTACGCACACCGNCGACGGGAGGTATGCCGTGTTTGACACAACGCAAGCAAAGCGCCGGCAGGGCCCGCGCGGCAAGTTCGACTTGCCGCTGCTGGTGGCCCTGGTCGGTCTTGCCTGCGTGGGTGTCGTGATGGTGACGTCGAGTTCGATCGCCGTGGCCGACAGCTCGCATTTCGGCGAGTTCTATTACCTGAAGAAGCACCTGCTGTTTCTCTCCATCGGCGCCGTCGCTGCCGGCNTNGCCATGCGCACCGAGCTGAAGGAACTGGAAAAGCATGCGTTCTTCCTGATGCTGGTGGCCTTCATCATGCTGCTGGCGGTGTTCGTGCCGCATCTCGGGATGAAGATCAACGGCGCCAGGCGCTGGCTCAACCTGATCGTCACTTCGTTCCAGCCGGTCGAGGCGGTGAAGCTGATCCTGGTGGTGTATCTGGCCAGCTATCTGGTGCGTCATCGCGAAAGCATCGAAACGCGCTTCATGGGGCTGATCAAGCCGCTCGCGGTATCCGGCGTGATGGTGCTGTTGCTGCTGGCGCAGCCGGATTTTGGTTCCGCCACGTTGATCATCGCCGTCACCATTGCGATGGTGTGGCTGGGCGGTGCGCGGCCGATCTTCCTGTTCCTGATGGGCTTGCCGCTGATGCCCCTGCTGGCGGTGGCGGCGACCAGCGAAAGCTACCGCATGAAGCGGCTGACGTCGTTCATGAATCCCTGGGCGCATCCGTTCGATGACGGCTTCCAGCTGACACAGTCGCTGATGGCGATCGGCCGCGGCGAATGGACCGGCGTGGGCCTGGGTTCCAGCGTGCTGAAATTGTCTTATCTGCCCGAGGCGCATACCGACTTCATCTTTGCGGTGATTGGCGAAGAGCTTGGCCTGGCCGGCGTCATTGCGGTGATGAGCCTGTTTGCGCTGGTCGTATGGCGCGGCCTGCACGTNGGTTTGAAGGGCGTGGAAGTCGGCCAGCGTTTCGCTGGCTACATCGCCTTCGGCATCTCGCTGATGATCGGTCTGCAGACCATGGTGTCGATCGGCGTGAATCTCGGTGCATTGCCGACCAAGGGTTTGACCTTGCCGCTGATCAGNTACGGCGGTTCCTCGATTGCGCTGACTTGCGCGATGGCAGGCGTGCTGCTGCGGGCCACCTACGAAATCTATCGCGCGCTCGATGCGCGCCAGATGGCCACGCGCGTGCCGGCCGCTGCTGCACCGGATGCGAACCCGAACAACGCGCGCGAGCGCGAGGCGGTGGCGGCATGATGGCCAACGTCAATCGGGAATCGGGATTCGGGAATCGCAAAAGCGCGGCAAGCCNGCTGCTGTCGGGCTTCGATTTCACAAGCAGTANGCTGGCCATGAATAGTCAGTCGGAGCGGGCTGCCATGCGCTCGCCCGATTCACGATTGACGATTGACGATTCCCGGCGGGCAAGCGAAGCGCCCGTTCTCATCATGGCCGGTGGCACCGGCGGCCACATCTTCCCCGGCCTGGCCGTGGCCGAAACGCTGCGCGCGCAGGGCGTGCCGGTGGTATGGCTGGGCGCCGAAGGCGGCATGGAAACCAAGGTGGTGCCCGCACACGGCATCGAACTGCATACGGTTGCCGTGGGCGGCCTGCGAGGCAAAGGCTTGAAGACCCGCCTGCTCGCGCCGTGGATGCTGCTGCGTGCGCTGCTGTCTTCGCTGGCGGTGTTGCGCCGACTGAAGCCGCGCAGCGTGCTGTCCATGGGCGGTTATGTAGCCGGTCCTGGCGGCGTGGCGGCGCGCCTGCTGCGGCGTCCGCTGCTGGTGCATGAGCAGAATCGGGTGGCGGGCTTCACCAACCGCAAGCTGGCGCAACATGCGCAGCGTGTGATGGCCGGTTTTGCCGATGTATTGCCGAATGCGCAGTGGGTGGGCAATCCGGTGCGCAGCGCGATCGCGTCATTGCCTTCGNCGGCCCAGCGCATGGCTGAGCGCAACGGCAAACCGCGTCTGCTGGTGCTGGGCGGCAGCCTGGGCGCGCGCGCCTTGAACACCTCCGTGCCGCAGGCGCTGGCGCACATCGCTGCCGNACAGCGGCCGGAAGTGCTGCACCAGTGCGGCAACCGCGGCATCGACGAAGCGCGCAAGGCGTATGCCGACGCCGGCGTGGAAGCGCGCATCGTGCCNTTTATCGAAGACATGGCCGGCACCTATGCATGGGCGGATCTGGCCGTGTGCCGCGCCGGCGCGCTGACCTTGGCCGAGCTGACGGCGTGCGGACTGGGCGCGGTGCTGGTGCCTTTCCCGCACGCGGTAGACGACCACCAGACCCGCAATGCCGAAGCACTGGTCGCTGCCGGTGCTGCCGAATTGATCCAGGAACGTGATTTGAAGACGAATGATTTGGCGCAGCGTTTGGCTGCATTGCTGGGCGATCGCGCCANGCTGCTGGCGATGGCGGAAGCCGCGCGCACCCTGGCCAAGCCGGACGCCGCCGCGGATATCGCGCGCGCCTGCATGGAGGTGGCCGCATGACGCCGCGCCGCCTGCTTGCCCATGAAGACCTCATGAGCACGTTCCGCCGCGTGCACTTCATCGGCATCGGCGGCGTGGGCATGAGCGGCATTGCCGAAGTGCTGCACAATCTCGGCTACGCCGTGTCCGGTTCGGATCGNAGCGAATCGCCGACCGCACAACGCTTGCGCGGGCTCGGTATCGACGTGCGCATCGGGCATGCCGCGGCGCATGTCGGCGATGCCGACGTGGTGGTGACATCCAGCGCGATCAGTGGTGACAATCCCGAACTGGTCGCGGCACGTGAAGCGCGCATTCCGGTGATTCCGCGTGCGGAAATGCTGGGCGAGCTGATGCGTTTCCGGCGCGGCATCGCGATTGCCGGCACGCACGGCAAGACCACCACCACCAGCCTCGTTGCAAGCGTCCTGGCCGAGGCCAANTACGATCCCACCTTCGTGATCGGCGGGCAGCTCAATGCCGCCGGTGCGAATGCGCGGCTGGGCACCGGCCAGTACCTGGTGGCCGAAGCGGACGAATCGGACGGTTCGTTCCTGNTGCTGTCGCCGGTGATCGCGGTGGTCACCAACATNGACGCCGACCATCTGGAGAACTACCAGGGCGACTTTGCGCTGGTGCGCAGGGCGTTCTCCGACTTCCTGCATCGCCTACCGTTCTACGGCTTGGCCGTGCTGTGCGTGGACGATCCGGAAGTGGCCGAGCTGGCCAAGATCACCGCGCGCCGCGTGATGACCTACGGCATCGACACGGCGCATGCGGACGTGCGTGCGGCCAACGTGCNGCAGCAGGGTTTCGAGATGCATTTCGATCTGCTGCTGCCAGGCGTGGCCAAGCCTATTCCGGTGACGCTCAATCTGCCGGGGCGGCACAACGTGCTCAACGCGCTGGCGGCTGCCTCGATCGGCTGGCAGCTCGGGGTGGAGGCCGATGCGATAGCGCATGCGTTGCGGCATTTCCAGGGCGTCGGCCGCCGTTTCCATCGGCGCGGCGACATCGCCATCGATCACGGCAAGGTGATGCTGGTCGATGATTACGGCCACCACCCGCGCGAGCTGGCGGCCGTGTTCGCGGCGGCGCGCGGCGGTTGGCCGGAGCGGCGCCTGGTGGTGGGTTTCCAGCCGCATCGCTACAGCCGCACGCGCGATCTGCTCGACGACTTTGCCAATGTGCTGGCGGAAGCCGACGTATTGGTGCTTACCGAGGTCTATCCGGCCGGNGANGCNCCGATTGCCGGCGCNGATGGCCGTGCCCTGGCGCGCGCCGTACGCGCACGCGGCAAGGTCGATCCGGTGCTGATCAATCATCCCCGCGAATTGAAAGACACCTTGCCGGCNCTGTTGCACGACGGTGACCTGCTGNTGCTGCTCGGTGCCGGCGACATCGGCGCGGCAGCGGTGGAACTGGCGAAGGCGGGCCANTTGAGGACGAGCGAGACATGAGAAAGATCAACGATCCCGCCCAATTTGGCCGCGTCGCCGTGGTGATGGGCGGCAGCTCGGCCGAGCGCGAGGTATCGCTCGACTCCGGCCGCAACGTACTGGANGCGCTGAAGGCGCGTGGCGTGGATGCGCAGGCGATCGACGGCATCCCGGCCTTGCTGGATGCGCTGCGCGCCGGCCACTTCGCACGCGTGTTCAACATCCTGCATGGCCAGCATGGCGGCGGCGAAGATGGCGTGCTGCAAGGCGCGCTGGAATCCTTGCATATCCCGTACACCGGTTCGGGCGTGCTGGGCTCCGCGCTGTCGATGGACAAGACGCGTTCCAAGCGNGTGTGGCAATCGCTGGGCTTGCCGACGCCNAANTTCGTGGCGCTGCCACGCGGCGCCGACGTGCACGCCGCGGCGCAGGAAATCGGTTTTCCGCTGATCGTGAAGCCCGCTTGCGAAGGCTCCAGCGTGGGCGTGACGCGCGTGTTCGAAGAAAAGGATCTGGATGCCGCCGTGGCCTTGGCCGCGAAGTATCCGGGCGACCTGCTGATGGAAACGCTGATTGAGGGCGACGAGCTGACGGTCGGCATTCTCGGGCGCCAGGTATTGCCAAGCATCCATATCGTGCCGAAGGGCGCGTTCTACGATTACAACGCCAAGTACATCGCCGAAGACACGCGCTACATCTGTCCAGGCCTGGAAGGCGAAGCCGAGGCCTCCTTGCGCGCGCTTGCGCTGGAAGCCTTCGACGCCTTGGGCTGCGCCGGTTGGGGCCGCGTCGACGTGATGCGCGACCGCCAAGGCCGCAACTGGCTGTTGGAAGTGAACACCGCGCCGGGCATGACCTCGCATTCGCTGGTGCCCAAGGCCGCGGCCGTCGCCGGCATCGATTATCAGGAGTTGTGCTGGCGCGTGCTGGAAACCAGTTTCGGGGAGGCGCAATGAGGGGAAGCATTCGCCTCGTCGCCTGGTTGCTGGCCATCGCCCTGGTGGTCACGCCGATCGTCGGCGTGTTGAGCGGCTGGTTTGCCGCCGACCGCTGGCCGGTCACCCAGCTGACGGTGCAGGCCGAGTTCAAGCACGTGAGTGCGGAGCAGATCCGCGCCGCCGTGCAACCGCGCCTGGGCAAAGGCTTCTTTGCATTGAACCTCGACGGTGTACAGAAGGCGGTGGCCGCGCTGCCGTGGGTGGAGTCGGTGGAGGCGAGCAAGCGCTGGCCGGATACCTTGCTGCTGCGCGTGTACGAGCGCCAGCCGTTTGCGCGTTGGAACGGCAATCAATTGATCAGCCGCGAAGGCAAGGTGTTCAGCGTGCCTGACGCAGCCGATTACAACCTGCTTCCCGATCTGCGCGGCCCGGACGATCACCTGGCCGAAGTGGTGAGTTTCTTTGCCGACGTGCAGAAGGCATTCACCGGCACGCATCTGAAGATCACCGGCGTCGCGCTGACCGACCGTGGCAGCTGGAGCGTGAGCACCGACACCGGCGCGCAGATCGTGATCGGCGACCGCAACCAGGCCGGCGGTCGCCTGCGCCGCTTCCTCGATGTGTATCCGCAGGTGGCTGCGGGACATCCGCAGAGTTTCGAGTACGCCGATCTTCGTTACACCAACGGCTTTGCCGTGAAATGGCCGCAAGTGACGGCCGCCCCGACCGCTCCGACTGCCGGAGGCACGCCACGCACATGAAAGGCAAAAGTGAAAAGCAATTGGTCGTTGGCCTCGACATCGGCACCTCGAAAGTGGTGGCGATCGTGGGCGAGTACGAACCGGGCGAGCCGATCGAAGTGATCGGCATCGGCTCGCACGTGTCGCGCGGCATGAAGCGGGGCTCGGTGGTAGACATCGAATCCACCGTGCACTCGATCCAGCGCGCGGTGGAGGAAGCCGAGTTGATGGCCGGCTGCGACATTCGCTCGGTGTATGCCTCGATCTCCGGCAGCCATCTGGAAACGCGCAACTCGCACGGTACGGCGGCGATCCGCGACCGCGAAGTGGCGCCGGGCGATCTCGACCAGGTGCTGGAAGCGGCCAGCGCGGTGGCGATCCCGGCGGACCGCAAGGTCTTATATAAGGAGTCGCAGGAATACCGCATCGACGGCCAGGACGGCATCCGCTCGCCGGTGGGCATGAGCGGCGTGCGCCTGGAGGCGTCGGTACACCTGGTGACCGGCGCCGCCGCGGCGGTACAGAACATCAGCAAGTGCATCCAGCGCTGCGGGCTTTCCGTCGACGAACTGGTGCCCTCCGCGGTGGCGAGCGCCAAGTCCGTGCTCACCGATGACGAGCGCGAACTGGGCGTGTGCCTGGTCGACATCGGCGCGGGCACCACCGACATCGCGATCTATACGCAGGGTGCGATCCGTTACACCAAGTCGCTGCCGGTGGGCGGCGACCAGGTGACCAACGACATCGCCTACGGCGTGCACACGCCCACCGCGCATGCCGAGGAAATCAAGATCAAGTACGCCTGTGCGCTGGCGCAGCTGGCGCACGCGGAGGAAACCATCCAGGTGCCGAGCGTGGGCGATCGCCCGCCGCGCCGGCTGGCGCGCCAGTCGCTCGCGCAGAGCGTGCAGGCGCGCTACGAGGAAATCTTCGAAATGGTGCAGGACGAATTGCGCCGTTCCGGCTACGACAGCCTGGTCGCTGCGGGCGTGGTGCTTACGGGCGGCGCGTCGCGCATGGAAGGCGCGCTGGAGCTGGCCGAAGAGATCTTCCACAAGATGGTGCGCATCGGCGTGCCCCAGCACGTGGTCGGGCTGGGCGAAGTGATCGCCAATCCGCTGCATTCCACCGGCGTGGGCTTGCTGCTGCACGGCGCACGCAACGGCGGCATGCGCGCCAGCGGTCCGGCGGGCAGCAGCGTCGGTGGCCTGGTCGATCGATTGCGAACCTGGATCACCAAGAATTTCTAGAAACGAAAGGGTTAGGTGGCGCAGGAGGCGCAGCCAGGGCGAATGGAGGTTCGCTCACCACCACGGGGAGACAGGAGTCGACCCATGGTTACAACGACAACGAAGCTCTACGGAGGACGGGAAATGTTTGAACTGGTCGAAAAACTGGCACCGAATGCGGTGATCAAAGTCATTGGCGTGGGCGGCGGCGGCGGCAACGCGGTTGCGCACATGCTCAACTCCAACATCGAAGGCGTCGACTTCGTGGTGTGCAATACCGATGCACAGGCCATGAAGGGCTGCGGCGGGCGCATGCACCTGCAACTGGGTGCCAACGTCACCAAAGGCCTGGGTGCAGGCGCCAATCCGGAAGTCGGCCGTCAGGCCGCGCTGGAAGATCGCGAGCGCATCGAGGAAATGCTCGAAGGCGCCGACATGGTGTTCATCACCGCCGGCATGGGTGGTGGCACCGGCACGGGCGCTGCCCCCGTGGTGGCGCAGCTGGCGAAAGAGAAGGGCATCCTGACGGTGGCGGTGGTGACGAAGCCGTTTCCGTTCGAAGGCCGCCGCCGCATGCAGGTCGCGCTGAAGGGTATCGAGGACCTGTCCCAGCACGTCGATTCGCTGATCACGGTGCCGAACGAAAAGCTGCTCTCGGTGCTGGGCCGCGAAGTGACCCTGCTCAATGCCTTCAAGGCTGCCAACGACGTCTTGCTGGGTGCGGTGCAGGGCATCGCCGACCTGATCACGGCACCGGGCCTGATCAACGTCGACTTCGCCGACGTGCGCACGGTGATGAGCGAAATGGGCCTGTCGATGATGGGTTCGGGTACNGCCCGCGGCGACGACCGTGCCCAGGCGGCAGCGGAAGCGGCGATCAACAACCCGCTGCTGGAAGACGTCAACCTCAANGGCGCCTGCGGCATCCTGGTGAACGTCACCGCCGGTCCGAACCTGTCGATGCGCGAATTCGACGAAATCGGCCGCATCATCCACGACTTCGCCAGCGAAGACGCCACGGTGGTGATCGGTACCTCGCTGGATCCGGAAATGCAGGACGACGTGCGCGTGACGGTGGTNGCGACCGGCCTCAACCGCGCCACCGCGCGCCAGCCCGTGCAGCGGGTCGCCGCCGGCCAGCAGGTGGAAATGCGCCAGCGCCCGCGGCCGATGGTGCTGCGCACCGGGACCGGCAACGAAGTGGTCGACTATGCGCACCCAGAAGTGGTGGCGAGCAATCCGCGTGGTGGCGAGGGTCCGGCCAAGAGTGCCGATCCGAGCTTCGACTACCTGGATATCCCCGCCTTTTTGCGCCGCCAGGCCGACTAACCGCCCGGGAGCGCATCAAAAGTGTGAAAAAGGGTGAAGAGCATGAACTAACGACGCATTAACTTGTCAGTGTTCCCTGTGCCGGGCGAGGAGGGTATCCTCCCTGTCCGCTGCCTGATTGCCGCCGGCGTGCCGGCAGCGATAAGGGGGGACATCCACTGATGTCGGCTGGCGTCGCGTTCATGCGTTGAATGCGATAGGCAGTGTGGCCCTGAAGGATGGCGCACGATTGGCGGGCATGGGCCAAATTCCCTGCCGCCGGTCCGAAATCCCGTTGCCGGATCTTCCCGTCCCCGGCGCGGGGTTTCGTGTCGAATCGCAAGTACTTGATTTGCCTATGGTGCTTGCAGCATCGGGATGCGAATGACTCGCATTATTTGATGAAAGGAAAATGAAGGATTGACCGTTCAATACGGTACGGTTTGTTTTTCCGCAGGTTAAGACTGTGTTAGCATCCCAGCTCGAATTGGCTGCTGCCCCCATAGGTACCCAATAAATGATTAAGCAGCGTACGTTGAAGAACATCATTCGTGCCACCGGCGTCGGTCTGCATACCGGCGACAAGGTCTACATGACGTTGCGCCCGGCGGCACCGAATACCGGCATCGTCTTCCGTCGCACCGATCTCAATCCTCCGGTTGAAATTCACGCGCGTCCCGATCACGTGGGCGACACACGTTTGTCCACCACGCTGGTGAACGGTGACGTACGTGTTTCAACGGTGGAGCATCTGNTATCGGCGATGGCGGGCCTGGGTATCGACAATGCGTATGTCGANCTGTCCGCACCGGAAGTGCCGATCATGGACGGCAGCGCGGGTCCGTTCGTTTTCCTCCTGCAGTCGGCCGGCATCGAAGAGCAGTCCGCGCCGAAGCGCTT
>JGI25157J39369_1000853_pt1 | contig 14965 bp, 11 predicted proteins | sample AraplaCL_Col_mCL_FD_39369 | JGI IMG/M metagenome (IMG submission 39369)
CCTGCACAACCGCGACGAAGTCACGCTGGTGCTGCGCAAGGAAGGCGAGGGCCCGGTCACGGCCGGCGACATCCAGACGCCGCACGACGTCGAGATCGTCAACCCCGAGCACATCGTGGCCCACCTNGCCCAGGGCGGCAAGCTGGACATGCAGATCAAGGTCGAGAAGGGCCGTGGCTACGTNCCGGGCAACATGCGCCGCTTCGGCGACGAGACGACCAAGGCCATCGGCCGCATCGTCCTCGACGCCTCGTTCGCGCCGGTNCGCCGCGTCAGCTACGCCGTCGAGAACGCCCGCGTCGAGCAGCGTACCGACCTGGACAAGCTCGGCACGACGTCGAGATCGTCAACCCCGAGCACATCGTGGCCCACCTTGCCCAGGGCGGCAAGCTGGACATGCAGATCAAGGTCGAGAAGGGCCGTGGCTACGTGCCGGGCAACATGCGCCGCTTCGGCGACGAGACGACCAAGGCCATCGGCCGCATCGTCCTCGACGCCTCGTTCGCGCCGGTCCGCCGCGTCAGCTACGCCGTCGAGAACGCCCGCGTCGAGCAGCGTACCGACCTGGACAAGCTGGTCATGGAGATCGAGACCAACGGCGCCATCTCGCCCGAGGAAGCGATCCGCTCGTCGGCCAAGATCCTGGTGGAACAGCTCGCCGTGTTCGCGCAGCTCGAAGGCAGCGACATCGCCGCGTTCGACCAGCCGGCCCCGCGCACCGCCCAGTTCGACCCGATCCTCCTGCGTCCGGTGGACGAGCTCGAGCTCACGGTGCGTTCGGCGAACTGCCTGAAGGCCGAGAACATCTATTACATCGGCGACCTGATCCAGCGTACCGAGACCGAGCTGCTCAAGACCCCGAACCTGGGTCGCAAGTCGCTCAACGAAATCAAGGAAGTCCTGGCTTCGCGCGGCCTCACGCTGGGCGCGCGTCTCGAGAACTGGCCCCCGCAAGGTCTGGACAAGCGCTGAGCCGCTCCAAGGACCCTTCCCGCTGCCGGGCCCGTCGATCCTGACGGGCGCCGTGTGCAAACCCCCGGTACCTGATCCGGCCGGGGTTCAATAAAGAGACCAAAGGAAATCACCATGCGCCATCGTCACGGCCTNCGCAAGCTCAACCGCACCNCGTCGCACCGCCAAGCCATGTTCCNAGAACATGGCCGTCTCGCTGCTGCGCCACGAGGCCATCAAGACCACGCTGCCCAAGGCCAAGGAACTGCGTCGCGTCGTCGAACCCCTGATCACGCTGGCCAAGGAGCCGACGCTGGCCAACCGCCGCCTCGCCTTCGACCGCCTGCGCGACCGCGAGATCGTCACCAAGCTGTTCGACGTGCTGGGCCCGCTGTTCAAGGCCCGTCCGGGCGGCTACACCCGCATCCTGAAGATGGGCTTCCGCAACGGCGACAACGCGCCGATGGCGTTCGTTGAGCTGGTCGAGCGCTCGCACTCGGAAGAAGCCGTCACCGATTCGGAAGCCTGAGCGGCTCCCGCATCCTGACACGAAGGCCGGCACATGCCGGCCTTTTTCTTTGGTGCGCCGCTTGCGGGGAGGCGGGCGCGGGCCGGTGCGTGCGCCGCGCGACGCAAGCCACGGTCAGCAGGCCGGTCAGCAGCATCGCGGCCGGGCCAGGCTCGGGCGCGTCGCTGACCGGGTCGCCGGAACTCGCGTACGACGACACGTAGCCGCTGAACAGGCCGGAGATCGCGGCGTCGGTGTCGTTGAGGTACGTGAGGGTGACGAAGCTCGTCTCGGTGTCGCTGTACTGTCCGAACAGCCCGGACGCGTAGACGTTGAAGTTGACGTACGCGCGCTGCGGGCCCAGCCCGGTCTCGTCGCCGATCGACATCAGCAGCCCGCTCTCGGCGAACTCGTCGGCGCTGGCGCCGCTGGCCGCGGCCGTGGCGGTGACCGTGGCCGAGATCGTCATCAGCGTGCCCGGTGCCAGCGTGAACAGCGCCGCGCCGACGTCGTTGACCAGCCCGACCGTGCCCTCGCCGAAAGACGCTGGAACCAGGCTGCTCGCGTACGACGTGGCGTAGGCCACGGCGCCGCGGCCGAAGACGTCACCGACGAGGCCGGCGGAGCCGCCCGCGAAGGGATCGGGAGTCGTCGCGGTGGACGCGTCGCCGAAGGCTTGGCCGCTCGCCGTCGTCCAGTGCTGGTCGGGACGCGGGCTGCCGGACGAGCTGCCGGACTCCGAGGTGCTGCCGCCCGCGCCGGCGAAGCTCACGCCGGGGTGGCCACCGGGGGCGATGGCCTGCACCGTGACGACGAAGTCGCTCACGCTGATGCCCGACGAGGTGCTGGCCTGCGCCCCGGGGACGAGGACGCCTGCCATCGCGGCCGCGCAGGCCGCGAGCCAATGCCGCTTCATGTCTTCTCCAGACTGTCTTTGCCGGGCGGCCCCCGAGTCGTCCGCCCCGAATCGGGGCAATCCGGAGGCCGCCCCGGCGGCCGGCCAATGGACCGGCGACAATCCATTCTTCCACGGGAACGAGCCGGCCCCGGCCGGCTCTACAACTCCATGATCCGACTGCCTTCGATGCGAGCCGCCTGGGCGCTGCTCGCCGTCCTGCTGACCTTCGTCATTTGCGGTCCGGCGCGCGCCGCCGGCGACTTCCTCGACCCCGACCAGGCCTTCACGCTGTCGGTGCGCGTGCTCGACGCGAAGAAGCTCGAGCTGGACTACAAGGTCGCGCCGGGCTACTACCTGTACCGCGAGCGATTCAAGTTCTCCTCGCCCGACGCCAAGCTGGGCGAGCCGCAGATCCCGCCCGGCAAGAAGCACTACGACACCGCGCTGGAGCAGAACGTCGAGACGTATCACGACGGCGTCGTCGTGATCCTGCCGATCCTCTCGGCGGGCAAGTCGTTCACGCTGAACGCCACGCACCAGGGCTGCGCCGACAAGGGCCTGTGCTACCCCCCGCAGCCGCGCACGCTGGCCGTCACGATGAAGGGCTTCGGTGCCGACGCCGACTCCGTCAAGACGGTGACCGACGCCGAGGCGGCCGCGCCCGCCGGCGTGGACCCGCCCGCCGTCGGCCAGGTGGCCGGCGGCCGGAGCGTCGCGCCCGGCGCGCTGTCCGATCCGCTGCGCAGCGTGACGATGGCGCCCGGCGTGGCGCCGGCGGCGCAGGTCGACCGCGCGCCGCAGGGCGGCACGCCGACGATCCTGGCGCCGGCCCCGGCGACACCGGCCGTCGTGTCCCCCGCGCCGTCCGGGCCGGCAGGCTCCGAATCGCTGGAGCAGCGCTTCCTGTCCGCGCTGAACGGTGGCGGCGCGATGCTGATCCTGCTGCTGGCCTTCCCGATCGGCCTGCTGCTGTCGATGACGCCCTGCGTCCTGCCGATGCTGCCGATCCTGTCGTCCATCATCGTCGGACAGGGCAGCGCCGTCACGCGCGGCCGCGGGCTGCTGCTGGCCACGAGCTACTCGCTGGGCATGGCACTCGTCTACGTGGCGCTCGGCGTCGCGGCGGCGCTGGTCGGCCACGGGCTCAGCGCGTTCCTGCAGAACCCCATCGTGCTGGTCTCGTTCGGCCTGCTGCTGCTGCTGCTGTCGCTGTCCATGTTCGGCGTGTACGAGCTGCAGCTGCCCAGCGGACTGCGTGATCGCCTGACCTCGGTCAACGCCGGGCTCACCGGCGGCCAGATGGGCGGCGTGTTCGCGATGGGCGTCCTGTCGGCGCTGATCGTCAGCCCCTGCATCACGGCCCCGCTCAGCGGCGTCCTGCTGTTCATCGCGAACACCGGCAGCGTCGTGCTGGGTGGCACGGTGCTGTTGCTGATCGCGGCGGGCATGAGCGTGCCGCTGCTGGTGGCCGGGGCGTCGGCCGGCGAACTCCTGCCGCGCGCCGGCGCCTGGATGGAACGCATCAAGCAGCTGTTCGGCCTGCTCCTGATCGCGGTGGCCTTCTACATCGCCGGCCCGGTGCTGCCGCACATCGTGCCAATGCTCGCCTATGGCGCGCTGCTGATCATGGCGGCCACGACGATCGGTGCCTTCGACCCGCTGGCCGCGGCCACCAAGGTCAACGTGCGCCTCGCCAAGGGCTTCGGGCTCGTGCTCGCGGCCGCGGGCGTGCTGATGCTCTACCAGGTGCTGGCGGCTCCGGCTTCGACGGCCGGCGTCATCGGCGGCCCTGCTTCTTCGACCGCCGCCGGGCCGCACTTCGACCGCGTCGCCAGCGTCGCCGAGCTCGACCAGCGCCTGCAATCCGCCGGCAGGCCGGTGATGCTGGACTTCTATGCCGACTGGTGCGTCTCGTGCAAGGAGATGGAGTCGCAGACCTTCGTCGACCCGGCCGTGCGCGGCAAGCTGGACAAGGCCGTGCTGCTGCGCGCGGACGTGACGGCGAATTCCGCGGACGACCAGGCGCTGCTCAAGCGCTTCCACCTGTTCGGCCCGCCCGGCATCATCCTGTTCGACGCCCAGGGCCGCGAGATCGAGTCGACGCGCATCGTCGGCTTCCAGGACGCGGCGCGCTTCTCCGCGAGCCTCGCGGCGGCCGGCCTCTGATGAGGCTCGCGCAGATCCTGTTCACGCAAGGCTTCGGCACCCGCCGCGCCTGCGAAGGGCTCGTCGCAGGAGGCTACGTGGCCATCGGCGGCGTGCTGCACGACGATCCGCACGAGGACCTCGCCCCCGAGGGCCTGGTGCTCAACGTCGAAGGCAAGGACTGGCCGGTGCACCTGAAGGCGCTCGTGGCGCTGAACAAGCCTGCCGGCTACGAGTGCTCGAAGAAGCCGAAGCATCACCCGAGCGTCTACAGCCTGCTGCCGGCACCCCTGCTGCGGCGCGACGTGCAGGCCGTGGGCCGACTCGACGAGGACACGACCGGCCTGCTGCTGTTCACCGACGACGGCCAGCTGCTCCATCGCTGGACGTCGCCCAGGCACCACGTGCCCAAGGTCTACGACGCGTCCTGCAAGCATCCGGTGACGTCCGAGCAGATCGCACGGCTGCTCGCCGGCGTCGTGCTGCTGGACGAGCCCGAGCCGGTGCGCGCGCTCGCAGCCGAGCCCTGGGACGGCGCCGCCGCCGGCCTGCACGGCATCCGCCTGACGCTGGCCGAAGGCAAGTACCACCAGGTCAAGCGCATGCTGGCAGCCGTGGGCAACCGCGTCGAGGCCCTGCACCGCAGCCGCTTCGGCAAGCTGGCGCTGCCCGCCGATCTCGCGCCCGGCGCGTGGTGCTGGCTCCCGGGCACGCACGTCGTCACCGACTGAGACGCGCGCATACGCCGGCCTGTATCAACGGGCCGGCACGCGAATTGGGTCACGCCGGGAGCGTCGACCGTCGCGCGCGGCTTGCCTGCGGAACGCGCGCGCGGCTATGCTGGCGCAGGCGCGCTCCGTCGCCGCAGAGAACCCGGGTGACGCGCCTGACCATGCCACCGCCGCGACTCAAGCCGATCCTCGCGCTCGCCGCGATCGGCTTGGCCGCGCTGTGCGGCTGCCAGCCCGTGCCAACCGTCAAGGTGGGCTTCGTCGGCAGTCTCTCGGGCCGCGTGTCCGAGCTGGCCATCGATGGCCGCAACGGCACGCAGCTGGCCATCGAGACGCTCAACGCGCAGTCCGGGCCGCGCTACGAGCTGCACCTGCATGACGACGCGGCCGCGGCCGCCACGCCGGCGGCGATCGTCGATGCGATGGCCGACGAAGGCGACGCCTTCGCGATCGGACCGATGACCAGCGTGCTGGCCAAGGCGATGGTGCCTGAGGCCGACAGGAAGCAGCTCGTGCTGATCAGCCCCACCGCGAACTCGGACGACCTGAGCGGCATGGACGACTGGTTCTTCCGCGTCATCCCGCCGGCCGGGCCGGGCGCGATGCAGATCGCGGATGCGGCGGTCGGCCGCGGGTTGATGACGGCGTCGGTGATGGCGGAGTGGCACAACCGCACCTACAGCGACCGCTTCACCGAGGTGTTCGCCGGGCGCTTCCGCTCGCAGGGCGGCACGGTGGCCAACGTGGTGCGCTACGAGAGCGGCCAGCATCCCGACTACACGAGGATCGCCGGCGAACTGCTGTCCGCCCATCCGCGCCTCGTGCTGCTGGTGTGCGGCTCGGTCGATGCCGCCATCATCGCGCAGCAGCTGCGGCGGCTGGACCCGGACGTGCAGATCGCGATGGCGTCGTGGGCCGCCAACGTGCAGCTGCTGCAGATGGGCGGCCGCGCGATCGAAGGTGCGCTGGTGCTGCAGGCGCTCGACCTCGACAGCCCGGAGCCGGCGTACGTCGCGTTCCGCAAGCGCTACGTCGAGCGCTTCGGCAACGCGCCCAGCCAGGCGGCCGTGTTCTCTTACGATGCCACGATGCTGGGTGCCGAGGGCCTGCGCCGCAGGACCGGCGGCCAGTCACTGCGCGACGCGCTGCGCGCGCCGGCCACCTGGCCCGGGCTGCAGCGGCCCATCGTGCTCGACCACTTCGGCGACAGCGTCAGCCGGTTCCGGCTCAGCGAGGTGCGCCAGGGCCGCTTCGTGATGGTGGGCTCGTGAGGCGATGAAGCCCGCGCGCCAGTCGCTCAGGCGCATCCTGACGCGCCAGTACGTGCTGCTCGCATGCGTGCCGCTGCTGCTGGTGGTGGTGCTCTGGAGCGCGATCGCCATTCCACGGACGCTGCGCGACATCGAGGAGGAGAACGCGCGCACCGCGCTGCTGATCCGCGCCCAGGTGGAGCTCCTGATCTCGACGCCGCGCGAAGCCGTCGCGCGCGCGGCCGCGCGCGTCGCGCCGGGCACGCGGGAGCAGGAGGTGCGCGGGGAGCTCGGCGAGGCGCTGGCGACGGCGCCTGCGCTCGAGTCGGTGCTGCTGCTCGATCGCGACGGCCAGGCCATCATCGCCGAGGTGCGCCCCGGCTCGCCGGTCAATCGCAGGGACTGGGAAGGGCTCGACCTGTCGCGGCGCCCGTTCTACGAACGTGCGCGCACGTCCGACGGCCCGGTCTGGTCGGACACCTTCCTGTCGCCGCTGACCGGCCACATCACCGCGGTCGTCGCCGCGCCCGCCGACGGCCGCATGGTGGTGGGTGACCTGTCGCTGGACAAGATGGCGCAGCAGATCCGTGCGACGGGCGAGACGCGCGACCTGGCCGTCATCGTGTTCGACAGCCTGGGCCGCGTGATCGTCCATCCCGACCAGCGGCGCGCGAACTGGCAGGAGAACCTGAGCCGGCACGACCTCGTGCGCCGCGCGCTCAACGGCTATTCGGGCTCCGGCGAGATCGATCTCGACGGCCAGCGCTGGCTCGCGAGCGTCGCGCCCGCGGCCACCACCGGCTGGTACGTGCTCGTGGCGCAGCCGCGCGACGCGCTGTTCGCGCCGGTCAGGCGGCTGGCCGGCGTCGTGGGCATCGCGGTGCTCGCGGTGCTGGCGGTCGTCGTCGCCATCGCGCTGAAGCTCGCGCAACGGCAGGCCGGCAACTACCGGCAGCTGGTCCGCGCCGCGACCGACCTCGTCGACGACCGCCCCGACGGGCTCGGCGAACCCGGCGCCGACGTCGACCTCGGCAGCGAGGAAGTCGCCGCGCTGTGGACGCAGCTGCGGCGGCTGCTCGATCGCGCGAAGGAGCAGGAGCGCAGCGCACGCCACGCGCAGGCGGAGCTCCAGGCGCTGCTCGATGCGGCCACCGAGGTCGCGATCATCGCCGTCGACGCGAACCATGTCGTGCGGCTGTTCAACCGTGGCGCGGAGAAGATGCTGGGTTATCGCGCGGCCGACCTGCTGGGGCGGCCGTGTCCGATGGAGGTGCACGACGCGGCCGAACTCGCGTGCCGCGCGCAGGAGCTGAGCGTCCAGTTCAGGCGCACGGTGCGCGGCCGCGAGGCCATCACCGCCGTGGCCGAGCGCTTCGGCCACGAGGTGCGTGACTGGACCTACGTGCGCAAGGACGGTTCGCGCCTGACCGTGTCGCTGGCCGTGACCGCCGTGCACGCGTCGGCCAGCGGTGGCGACTCGCCGCAGGGCCCGCGCGAGCGCGCCGGCGCCGGCGAAGTGGTGTTCGCGCCGGGCAGCGGCGCCGCGGCGCCCGGTGGCGATGCGCTGGGCTTCCTGTTCGTGGGCACCGACCAGTCGGAACGGGTGCGCTCCGGCGAACTCGAGCTCGCGCGGCGCCGCGCCGAGGCGGCGAGCCAGGCGAAGTCGGAATTCCTCTCGCGCGTCAGCCACGAACTGCGCACGCCGATGAACGCGATGCTGGGTTATGCGCAGCTGCTGCAACTCGAAGAGGGCCATCCGCTCGACGAGCACCAGCGCGAGCGCGTGGCGCGCATCGAGGCCGCGGGCTGGCACCTGGTCACGTTGATCAACGACGTGCTGGACCTGTCGGCGATCGAATCCGGCAACGCGCGCATCCAGATGGCCGACATCGACGTCACGCTCGTCATCAACGAGAGCGTGCGCCTGCTCGCGCCGCTGGCCGACGACGCGAAGGTCGCGCTGGCGGTGACCTTGCCCCCCGGCCTGCCGTCCGGGATGCTGGGCGTGCAGGCCGACGCCACGCGGCTGCGCCAGGTGCTGGTCAACGTGATCGGCAATGCGATCAAGTACAACCTCGAGAACGGACGCGTGGACGTCGCGGTGCATGTGCAGGGGCCGCCACCCGCCCGGCACGACGATGGCGACGCGGAGGCCGACGCCGGCCGGCTGGTCATCGAGGTCGCCGATACCGGCCGCGGCATGACGGCCACCCAGCTCGCGCGCCTGTTCTCGGCCTTCGACCGGCTGGGACTGGAGACCAGCGCCATCGAGGGCACGGGCATCGGCCTCGTGATCAGCCGTCGACTGATCGAGCGCATGGGCGGCGCGATCGCCGTCGACAGCCGCCCGGACGTCGGCACGCGCGTGACGCTCACGCTGCGCCGCGCGCAGACGGCACCGCTCGTGGCCACGGCCGCGGATGACGCGCCCGCGAGCGCGGCGCTGCCGCGCAGCACTGGCGGGCAGATCGTCTACGTCGAGGACAACCCGATCAACGCGTTGTTGATGCAGGAGGTGGTCGAGCAACGTCCCGACTGCACGCTGCACCAGGCCGTGAGCGTGTGCGACGCCATCGACATGATCGGGCGCCTGCGTCCCGACCTCGTGCTGGTCGACCTGCACCTGCCCGACGGTTCGGGCCTGCAGGTGGCCGAATGGATGCGCACGCAGCCGATGCTGGCGCGCGTGCCCGTCGTGGTGGTGTCGGCCGACAGCACGCAGTCCCAGCGTGACGCCGCCACCGTCGCCGGCGTGCGCGCCTATCTCGCCAAGCCCATCCGCCTGCCCGAGGCGCTGCGTCTCATCGACGAGCTGCTTCCGGCGTCGAAGTGATGCTTCGCCAGCGCGGGCGTCCGAACTTTGCACGTCTTCACCACGCCATCGTGACATGCGTCCAAATCTATGCCATAATCACATCCTTCAGTCGCGGGGTGGAGCAGTCTGGTAGCTCGTTGGGCTCATAACCCAAAGGTCGTTGGTTCAAATCCAGCCCCCGCAACCACCGTTTTACAGAGGTGAAAACCTCCAAAGCAACGCCCACTTCCAAGTGGGCGTTTTGCTTTGTGGCCCATCTGTGGCCCACATCTGGCCCATCGGTGGCCCGAGTCGATTCGCTGGCCACGCGGAATGACCGTTAGGCCCGTGGCCCTTGCACTGCGGTGTACACGAAGCAGATGCCGGCCACGGTTTGTGCTGCCGTCGTCGCCACGCGATGACGCCTGAAGGTTTTAAGGGCCAATCCGGATTCAGCCCTCCACCTTCGGCACATCCCAATCACTCAACCGAGCCTCGCCCGTCTGGTAGAACTGCTTCACCAACTTCACGAAGTCTAGGAAGTCGCGGTTCTCGGTCGCCAGCCGGTTCGCCATGTCCCAGTCGATCTCATCGCGCTCGCGTGCAGGGATCAGTACCTGGCTCTCAGCAGGGTTGTCCGCGTCCAACTTGATCAGGCCGATGCCGTGGGCGGCGAACAGCATCCGAAGCTCTTTCAGCGTGTCCTGACCTTCGATCTCGCCAGCGACCAGGTAGCCAAAGTTCGCCCATGAAGAGTTGGACACCGCCTGGAAGAAGCACTCGCGCACGTTTGATCGGTTGATTAGCAGCTTCGCCTCGAACGACCAGAGCTTGGTGCGCTTGTCGGAGTACTGATTTACGCACTCACGCACCTCGCGATGCCAATCGGCGCCCAGGTCTTTCATGCCAACCAGGTCCGGATACAGCCAGCGATTACCGTTTGGCCCGCGCTTGTTCGAGGATCGCTTCTCGTCGACGCGCTTCGAGTAGACGCCGAACTCCTCCCAGAGGTAGGCCGAGAGCATCGGGTAAAGCGCATGCTCGCCGATGGACGTGGCCTCCGCATCAGGAACCGTGGCAGCCGACTGCCCCTCAGCCGCGGTTACTTCAGCGACATCCGACTTCTCGGAGTAGTAGTACTTCCGCGGCCGCCCCTCGGTTGTCTTCAGCTCGGAATGGCGCTTCTGCAAGCTGGGGCGCCTCGAGCCAATCTCGGCGACCAATTGCTGAACCAGGTCGGCGTCGCTGTTGATGTAGCCGCCCTGGCTGCTGGCCTTCTTTTCCTGGCACTCCACCGGGTAGGTCTTGAAGATCCACTCGGCAATCTGCCGTGCTGTCAGCTTCTCTTCTGGGCGAGCCTTCAGGCAATCCAGTACCGCCTTGGCGAGATTCAGCGCCATGTTTCCCCCTGATGTTCTGATCTCTTGCAGGACCTGCGAATGTCCGATCATCAATCCGGCCGAGCATAGTGGTCCTGCCCTCGCTCGACCTCCACCGACCTAATCGCGCGCCTACGCCGGACCGGCCTCCATGCCCGACGGCCCTGCCTCGTCCGGCAGGCTTAGTGACAACACCCCGCGAATCAAGAAGTCCTTGAGCACCTTGTCTGCCCTGATTTTGACCTTGAACGGCGGCACCGGGCCGCCTTCGGTTCGCTCGAAGTAGGCCTTGGCCAAGGCCATGTTCACCGTTGCTCGCAGGTCGTCAAAGCGCGCGTACTCATTGATGTTGGCCGAACTGCATCGGTCGTTTACGTCGCTTTCGCAGGAGGACCAGAAGTTCGCCGAGATCTTCTTGCATGACATCCAGCGCGGCGATGTGAAGATCGATTCTGATCGGACCTTTCGGGACTACTTGGTGGACTACACGGCCAGGGCGAAGAACAAGGACTTCGCGGCTATCGTCACGACGCTGGGCGTAGACGCCGTGAAGCTCGCGGCCCTGCTTGACGCACATGTGACCGAGGCCAGCCCCCCAGTTGCAACGGCACCGAGTCGTCCAAGAGTCTCCGTTCAGCGCTGGCAGCGTCCCTGAGAGACCAATCGCTCAATGTGTTCGCCCCAACGCCAGTCTCTCCGTCAAAAAGTCCGCTGCCGCGCACAAGCTTTTCGTCGCCGTACACCCAGATGTTGAAGTTTGACCTTGCCCCCGAAAAACGTAGTTCTTAGCTGATGGTTTGTTGGCGCCGATGCCGAAATGAGCCGCCGCGTCGACCTTCGACTGCGCCACTTGATCAGCCCTGGCGCCAATCAGGCATGCGGGTCGGAGGGCGGCTCATGTGGCTCATCGGGTAGTCGGCACAAGGCCCAACAGTGGCTCATTTCGGCGTCGGCGCCAACACAATACCGACACATAGGCCTGAGAGGGCCGTATTCGGACAGTCTGCTTGTCAGATCGACGAATTCGGCATCGCTTCGCGTCCGCCGCTCGAGCCAGTCGATGCTCAGGGTTTGCACCTAGCCGCCCATCAATGGTGTTTGCTAAATTTGCTCTATGCGCGAATGAAGCAATTTCGCATCGCTCGCGGCGCTCATGGCGAAGGACCCGCGAGACATGGACCGGAGCATCCATCATTTCCGAGATGTGCATGGCCACGCGGCCGCTGTCCAGGGCTGGAACCAGACCTACAGCCAGATCTCGGCCGGCGTCACCGACTCGACGCTGATGCAGGTCAGCAGCCGGCGGTGCCATGCCTTCCGCGAGCGCATCAACCGGCGCGTCGTGCAGCACGGCGAAGCGCCGCGCGACAAGGTCTGCTTCGCGATCCCGATCTCCATGCCGGGCACGATCCGCATGCAGGGTCGCGACGCCGACGACAACAGCATCTTCTTCCTGCGAAGCGGAGAAGAGTTCATGTTCCACATGCCCATGGGAATGGACCTGCTGTCGCTCACCTTCGATCGTCAACTGTTCGAGAACGCGCTGGCGAACGTTCCTTCGGGCGAAGACATCAAGTCCTTGCTCAGGCAGGCCGTGGTCAGAGTTCCGGCCGAACGCTTCAAGGCCTCGCGACAACGCATGATGGCGATGTTCTCCGAAGCACTGGTGAACGAGGAGCTGACCGACGGCCACGCACGAGAAGCCGAGTTCGAGCAGGCAATGATCGAGGAGATGCTGCAACTCGTGACGGATCCGTCCTGCGACCGCAGCCAACGCAGTGGCACCTCGGTGCACAGCTTCATCGTCGAGAAGTGCCACCGTCTCGCCTTGTCGGATACGCTGAACGCGCCGAACGTTCTCGAGCTCTGCCAGCGGCTGCAGGTCAGCCGCAGAACCGTCCAGAACAGTTTCCGCCTGGTCGCCGAGACCACGCCCCTCCACTACCTGCGGTCGGTTCGCCTCAACGGTGTTCGACGAACCCTGAAGAACACGCGGGCGGCCGATCTCTCCATCGGCGACGCCGCGTCGCAATGGGGCTTCTTCCATCTCAGCCACTTCGCCGCTGAATACCAGGATCTCTTCCGCGAACTGCCTTCGCAGACCGAACGCGCCCCGCTCGTCCGCCGCTTCGACGCCTGAACGGCCAGCGCCGGGCAGCGCATCCAGATGCCGGCGAGCCCCCTGCTTCAAGGCGCTCCGGGATGGGAGCCTGGACCGAATCGAGCTATCCACCTGGAGACGCTCCGATCGATCGCCCTGCAGAGAGCGGGTGCAACTCGCATGACGAATGCATCGGGGCCCCGTTGGCTAGAAAATCCGCATGAACAGTCTTCGCCGCATGCTCAACGTCCTGGATCTCTTTCGGCCCGACCAGCCGGTGATCGACGTCGACATCATCTGCCGTGAGCTGGCGTACACGCCCGCGAGCGCCTACCGCTACCTGAGGGAGCTTGGCGATGCGGGCCTTCTGGTTCGCCTGCCCCGCGGCTACGCGCTGGGGCCGCGCATCATCGCGCTCGAGGCCCAGATGACCGAATACGATCCCCTGCTGGTCTGCAGCCGGGATCTGGTCGACAAGCTGGTCGCCGCGACGGGTCTGGACGCCTTGATCAGCGAATGGCATGGTGACTCGGTGGTGAACGTCCTGATCAAGCGCGGCTCGGATACCGGGCCCGTAGGCGGTGGCCGAGGCAGGCCCATCGACCTGTTTCATAGTGCAACCTCCCGCGTGGTCCTGGCCTACTTGTTGCCAAGGCAGATCCGTCGCATCTTCGACGCCCACGCGAACAAGCCCGAGCTGAAGCACCTGGGGCTCGAATGGAAGGAGTTCTCCAAGAGCCTCCTGGCCATCCGCAGGCTGGGCTATTGCCTGAGCGAGAGCGAACTGCACTCGGGGCGGATGGGCGTCGCAGCGCCGATCTTCGACGAGAAGCGTCGGGTCCTGGGCAGCATCACGCTGGTGGGGCGCCGCGAGCGATTCCGCGCCTTTCAGGAAAGTTTCCTCTGCGACCTGTTGACGTCGGCAGCAACAGAGCTGAACGGCCGGATCGCCCAACACTGAGTCAGCAAACTTGCCATCATGATCCTCGATGGCCTGTGGCCGATGGAGCCTGGCGCTGTGCGCACACCCCGGCGCCTGCCGATTCAGGCTAACGGTGGCCAAGAATCGGCTGTAGATTCCTCGACACCAGGACGACAGCGTTGCGCCCGATTTGCGACTCCTGTGCCGACCTCCAGATGAGACGATAGGCAAATACACCATGGACGACAACGTCATCGATGGGCCCCCGACAGCGCCCCAAGAGGCCGTCGCCGGCGACAACCAGCTGCGGCAGAACTCGCTGGGGTTCGCCGCGCTGACCTTCATGGTGGTTTCGGCTGCGGCCCCCCTCACCGGGGTGGCCGGTGTGCTGCCGATTGCCTTCATGCTGGGTAACGGCACGGGATTGCCCGCGACCTTCCTGTGCGCCACCGTGGTGATGCTGCTGTTTTCAGTCGGCTATGTCGCGATGGCGCGTCACGTGCGCAACGCCGGTGCTTTCTATGCATATGCTGCCCGCGGCCTGGGCGGCCACTGGGGTGGCGCGACGGCGGTGATGGCGCTGGTGGCCTACAACGCGATGCAGTTCGGGCTCATCGGCCTGTTCGGAGCGGCTTCCGCGAGCCTGTTCAACGGATATGGTGTGGACGGTCCCTGGTGGGTGTACAGCCTCATCGCCATCGTGCTCGTGAGCATCCTGGGATACCGTCAGGTCGACTTGTCCGCGAAGGTCCTCGGGATTCTGGTGCTGGTGGAGTACGTGATCGTGCTGCTGGTGGACGTGGTCATCCTGGGCAAGGGAGGCGCGCATGGCCTGTCCACCCACACGTTCGAGCTGAGCGCGCTCCTCTCCGGATCGTTCCCGATGGCGATCCTGTTCTGCCTCGGATCCTTCATGGGCTTCGAAGCGACGACCATCTATGCCGAGGAAGTGCGCAACCCCGAAAAGACCGTGCCGCGCGCAACCTATGCCGCCGTGCTGCTGATCGGCATGTTCTATGTCCTCACGTCGTGGCTGATGATCGCCGGCGTCGGGCCGTCCGAACTGATCCCGTCCATCAAGGCCCTGCAGGACCCCACCACGCTCTTCTTCTCGCTCTCGAAGCGCTACGTCGGGGGGCCGGTGCCCGCCATCACGCAGTTGCTGTTCGTCTCCAGCCTGTTTGCCGCGCTTTCGGCATTCCACAACTACATCGCGCGCTATAGCTACGTGGCGGGCCGGGAAGGCCTGCTCCCGGCCATGCTCGGGCGCACCCACGCGGTCCATC
>JGI25157J39369_1000872_pt1 | contig 14592 bp, 7 predicted proteins | sample AraplaCL_Col_mCL_FD_39369 | JGI IMG/M metagenome (IMG submission 39369)
CAGCAAAAGCATGCTCTACGCCAAGCGCGTGCAACCCCACCCCAGCCCTCCCCTGCAAGCAGGGCAGGGCGCCGCAGCGCGCGCGGGCGTAAATCGTGTCGAGTGGCGTCATGAACATCTCCGCCCTCTTCATCCGCCGCCCCGTCGCCACCACCCTGCTGGCGGTCGCCATCCTGATCTCCGGCAGCCTGGCGTACTTCCGTTTGCCGGTGGCGCCGCTGCCGAACATTACGTATCCGGTGGTCGTGGTGCAGGCGAGCATGGCCGGCGCGAGCCCGGACATCATGGCCTCCACCGTGGCCGAGCCGCTGGAAAAACGCCTGGCCGCCATCGCCGACGTCAACGAGATGACCTCCACCAGCACTGTCGGCTCGGCGCGGATCGTGGTGCAGTTCGGGCTCAATCGCGACATCAACGGCGCCGCGCGCGACGTGCAGGCGGCGATCCAGGCGGCGCGCGCCGACTTGCCGAGCACGCTGCGCAACAACCCCAGCTATCGTGAATACAACCCGGCCGATTCGCCGATCATGGTGCTGGCGCTCACTTCCGACACGCTGACGCGCGCGCAGCTTTACGACTCGGCCAATTCGGTGATCCAGCAGCAGCTGTCGCAAGTCGACGGCGTGGGCCAGATCACGCTGGGCGGCAGCGCCCTGCCGTCGGTGCGCGTGGANCTGGAGCCGGACAAGTTGAACAGCTACGGCATCGGCCTGGAAGACGTGCGCGCGGCGATCAGCGCCGCCAATGCAAACAGCGCCAAGGGCCATATCGACCAGGACGGCCTGCGCTACGAAGTCACGTCCAACGACCAGATCAAGAAGGCCGCGCCGTATCGCGATCTGGTCATCGCCTACCGCAACGGCTCGCCAGTGCAGTTGCGCGACGTGGCCGACGTGGAGGATTCGGCGGAAAACATCCGCAACATGGGCCTGTACAACGGCAAGCCTGCGGTGCTGGTGATCGTGTATCCCATCCCCGGCAGCAATATCGTCAAGACGGTGGCGCAGATCCGCAAGGTACTGCCGTCGGTCGAAGCCACCCTGCCCAGCAGCATCAAGGTGGGCGTGGCGATCGATCGTTCGGTCTCGGTCAACGCGGCGGTCGGCGATACGGAGCGCTCGCTGTTCATCGCCGTGCTGCTGGTGATCGGCGTGGTGTTCGTGTTCCTGCAATCGCCGCGCGCCACGCTGATTCCCTCGGTGGCCCTGCCGCTGTCGATCGTCGGTACCTTCGGGCCGATGTACCTGCTGGGNTACAGCATCGACAACCTCTCGCTGATGGCGCTCACCATCGGCACCGGCTTCGTAGTCGACGATGCGGTGGTGGTGCTGGAAAACATCGTGCGCCACGTNGAAGAAGGCATGGACGTGCGCGAGGCGGCGCTGAAAGGCAGCGGCGAGGTCGGCTTCACAGTGATCTCGATGAGCCTGTCGCTGATCGCGGTGTTCCTGCCGATCCTCTTGATGCCCGGCATCATCGGCCTGCTGTTNCACGAGTTCGCGGTGACGCTGTCGATCGCCATCCTGCTGTCGATGGTGATCTCGCTGACGGTGACGCCCACCATGGCGGCCTACCTGCTGCGTCCCGGTGCAGCGATGCATTCCAAGGCACGCTGGGCGGTGTGGTACGAAAAGCAGTTCGAGCGCTTCAAGCGCGGCTACTCGCGCTCGCTGACCGCGGTGCTCGATCATGCCTGGCTGGTNGGCCTCACCTTGATCGGCCTGCTCGTGCTCAACGTGTTCCTGTTCAAGCTGCTGCCGTCGACGTTCTTTCCGGAACAGGACAACGGCATCCTGATGGGCCAGATCATTGCCGACCAGAGTATTTCCTTCCAAGCGATGGAAAAGAAACTGGCGCAATTGCAGTCGATCGTGCANAAAGATCCCGCCGTCGCCTCGGTGGCNGGCTTCACCGGCGGCCGCGCGCTGAATACCGCGAACCTGTTCGTGGAGCTGAAGCCGCTGGCCGAACGCAAGCTTTCCGCCGCGCAGGTGGTCGATCGCCTGCGCCCGAAGCTCAATGCGATCTCCGGCGCGAAGCTGTTCCTGCAGGCGGCGCAGGACTTGCACATCGGCGGCCGTCAGTCCGCTTCCGAGTACCAGTACACGTTGACCAGCGATGATCCCACCGCGCTGTATAAGTGGGTGCCCAGGCTGATCGCCGAACTCGGCAACTACCGCAGCCAGTTGCAGGACGTGAATTCGGATTTGCAGCAGAACGGCCTGCAGACGTACATCAACTTCGGCCGCGCCACGATGGGGCGCTACGGCTTTGCGCCGAACCAGATCGACAGCGTGCTGTACGACGCCTTCGGCCAGCGCACCGTGTCGACGGTCTATAACGAGCTCAACCAGTATTTCGTGGTGATGGAAGTCGCGCCGAAATACTGGCAATACCCGCAGATGCTCGATCGCATGTACTTCAGCAAGGCCGCCGGCAATCCCACCGGCACGCAGCAGACGCAGATGTCGTCCAGCACGATCAAGGCCGTACCGGCCTATTCCGCGGTAAGCACCTCGGCGAGTTCCACGTCGAGCACCAATTCGCGCAACGCCGATGCGCAAGCGAACCAGCTCACCAACGCCATTTCCAATTCCAAGGGCGGCACCTCCAGCGGCAGCGCCGACAGTACCGCGGCGGAGACCATGGTGCCGTTTCCGGCCATGCTGAGCTACACCAGCAATCACACCGCCACCCAGGTGAACCACCAGAGCGGCCTGGTAGCCGGCACCATTTCGTTCAACCTGCCTCCCGGCGGCTCGCTGGGCAATGCGCTGTCGGCCATCCAGCGAGCCATGCAGGNGATCGGCATGCCNGCGTCGATTCACGGCGCCACCGCCGGCGCGGCGCAGGTGTACTCGCAATCGATGTCGACCATGCCGCTGCTGATCCTTGCTGCGCTCGGCGCGGTGTATATCGTGCTCGGCATGCTTTATGAGAACACCGTGCATCCCATCACCATTCTTTCCACGCTGCCTTCGGCCGGCATCGGCGCCACGCTGGCCTTGCTGATCTTCGGCACGCCGTTCTCGGTGATTGCGATGATCGGCATCATTCTGCTCATCGGTATCGTGAAGAAGAACGCAATCATGATGATCGACGTAGCGATCCGCCTGCAGCGCGATGAAGGCTACGAGCCGGTCAAGGCGATCCACGATGCGGCGGTGATACGTCTGCGCCCGATCATGATGACCACCGCGGCCGCCGTACTGGGCGCGGTGCCGTTGGCGGTCGGCATCGGCCAGGGCGCGTCGCTGCGCCAGCCGCTCGGTATCACGGTGATGGGCGGCCTGGTTCTGAGCCAGGTGTTCACCCTGTACACGACGCCGGTGATCTATCTCTACCTTGATCGACTGCGCGCAAGACTGGCCCGTTGGTCAGCCACCCTGCCGTGGAATCGATCGGACGTGAGAGCATGAACATGAAGACTTTGCATACAGCTCTTGTGGCATCACTGGCGATCGTGCTGGGCGGCTGCATGGTCGGCCCGGACTATCACCGTCCGCAGCTGCCGATGCCCGCNCAGTACAAGGAACTGCCCGGCTGGACTGCCGCCGCACCGGAAGCGGATGCGTCCCCCAAAGGCGATTGGTGGACGGCGTTCAACGATCCGNTGCTCAATCAACTGGAGCCGATGGTGTCGGTCTCCAACCAGACCGTGCAGCAGCAATATGCCAATTACCAGGAAGCCTTGGCCAACGTGCAAGTGGCGCGCGCCGCCTTGTTTCCGACCCTTGGCATCACCGGCTCGGCCGCGAAGCAGCGTAGTGCAATCAGCAACACGCTTGGCACGATTTCTTCGCGGCGTGCGGTGAGCACGTCCGGCTCGCTGGAAGGCAGCGCAAGCTGGGCGCCCGACCTGTGGGGCAAGGTGCGCCGCCAGGTGCAGGAAAGCAGGGCGACGGCGCAGGCCAGCCAGGCGACGCTTGCCAACGCCACCCTCTCCGAGCAGATCGCACTGGCGAACGCAGTGGTCGAGCTGCGCATCACCGATGCCGATATCGACTTGCTGCAGAAAACCGTGGATGCCTACACCGAATCCCTGCACGTGGTGGAAAACCAGGGTAGCGCCGGCACCACCGCGCCTTCCGACGTGATCACCGCGCGCACGCAACTGGAGAGCGCCAAATCCAGCCTGATCGCACTGGGCGTGGCGCGCGCGCAGTACATGCATGCCATCGCCGTGCTGGTGGGCAAGACACCCGAAGAGCTGGACATTCCCCATGGCACCAGCCTGCCGGCCCTGCCGACGGTGCCGGTGGTGATGCCCTCCACGCTGCTGCAGCGCCGCCCGGACATCGCCGTGGCCGAGCGCGAAATGGCCGCACAGAACGCCGCGATCGGCGTGGCGGTCGCCGCCTACTATCCTGATTTCNGCCTGTCGGCAGCCGACGGTTTTTCGCAGGCGCCACTGGCCGGCCTGCTGCATATGGCCAACCATGTGTGGTCGCTGGGCGCCGATGCCAGTGAAACCGTGTTCGACTTCGGCGCNCGCCACGGCCAGGTNGCCGCTGCGAAGGCGGCCTACGAGGCGACCGTGGCCAATTACCGCGGCACGGTGCTGACGGCCTTGCAGGATGTGGAAGACGACCTGTCGAACCTGCGCATCCTCGGGCAGCAAGCCGAGGTGCAGGATGCGGTCGTGCGCGATGCCTCGCAAGGCGCACAGATTGCGCTCAACGAATACCAGGCCGGCACCGTGGACTACACCACCGCCGCCGCCGCGCAGGCCACGCAACTGAGCGCACAGCAGGGCGCGCTGAGCATCATGCAGCAACGCCTGCTCGATACGATATCGTTGATCGGCGACATGGGCGGCGGCTGGTCGGCCGATCAGCTCGACGCCGCGCAGAAAACCTCCACNACCCACCGCTGATCCGGTATCCGCATGCCCACTGACCGTTTCGAACTCTCGCCCGTCGTCGCCGGCCTCTGGCGCATCACCGAATGGCAGTTGAGCGTGCCCGAGCGCGTGCGCTGGATCGAGCAAGCGCTGGAGCTTGGCATCACCACGTTCGACCACGCGGACATCTACGGCGACTACCGCGCNGAAGCGCTATTCGGCGAGGCGCTGCGCGCAACGCCGGGNTTGCGCAGCCGCATGCAGCTGGTNACCAAATGCGGCATTCGCCTGCGCTCGCCGCAAAANCCCTATCGCATCAACTACTACGATACCGGCGCCGCGTACGTCAGGGCGCAGGTCGAGCAATCGCTGCGCAATCTCGATACGGAACAGCTGGACCTGGTGCTGATCCACCGTCCCGATTACCTGATGGATGCCGCCGCACTGGCGGACATCTTCGCCACCCTCACCCGCGAAGGCAAAGTCGCGCACTGGGGTGTTTCCAATCACAGCACCAGCCAGTTTGCGCTNCTGCATCAGCAGCATCCGCTGATCACCAACCAGGTGGAGNTGTCGCCACTGCAGATGGGTGCACTGGATGACGGCACGCTCGATCAAGCGCAGCAGNTGGGTCTGCGCCCGATGATCTGGTCGCCGCTGGGTGGCGGGCGTCTGTTCACCGGCGAAGATGAGCAGGCGCAGCGCATACGCGCACAGATGTCGGCCATAGCGGAACACCACGGCATTTCCTTGACGACGCTTGCCTTCGCCTGGGTACTGCGCCATCCGTCGCGGCCGTATCCGATTACCGGAACCGGCCGCATCGAAGGCTTGCGCGATGCCGTGGCCGCCTTCGATGTGCGCCTGGACGCCGAGGACTGGTACGCGATCTGGACGGCGAGCAAAGGCCATTCCGTNCCGTAAGCGTAGGCTGGATGAAATCCCGGCCTNCGCCCGCTGCACCCGATCACCCGTTGCTTACCCCATGCGGCACATGCCCGGTCGCCACGTGCNTGCGGGCGGATTCGACATTGGNCGGTGAATCGTCGAAAAAGATGTCGGCGCCGAACGCATCCAGAAACGGGCCTTTGTCGCGTCCGCCGAGAAACAAGGCTTCATCGATACGCACGCCCCAGCGACGCAGCGTGAGGATGACGCGCTTGTGCGCGGGGGCGGAACGCGCGGTGACCAGTGCGGTCCGGATGGGCGAGTTTTCTGCCGGGAAGGCCGCCTGCAGGCGATGCACGGCGGTGAGGAAACCGCGGAACGGGCCGACCGACAAAGGCTGCTCGGCCAGTTCGGTCTCGCTGCGATGGAACGCCTCCAGCCCTTCCTCGCGCGATACGCGTTCGCCTTCGTCACCGAAGATCACCGCATCGCCGTCGAAGGCGATGCGCAACTGCTCGCTGGCGCGCGGCGGCGCGGTGGAAGGCAGGATGGTGGCGGCGGCGACGCCAGCCTTGAGCGCACGGCCGACGTCTTCGGCATTGGCGGACAGGAACAGGTCGGCCTTGAACGGCGCAATGTAGTCGGACGTCGGCGCACCGCTGGTGAAGGCAGCGCGGCTGATTTCCAGACCGTAGTGCTGGATGGAATTGAAGATGCGCAGGCCGGTGTCACCCGAGTTGCGCGAGAGCAGGATGACTTCCACCGGCGGTACGTCGCCAGCGAGCTTGTTGAGGCCCAGCAGCTTCTGCACCAGCGGGAAGGCCACGCCGGGTTGCAGGATTTCTTCCTCGTGTTCGATCTGGTAGCCGCGGTAGGCGTCCAGCCCTTCGCGTTCGAACAAGGCATGGCTGTCACCGAGGTCGAACAGCGCCCGCGATGAAATGGCGACGACCAGCCTGTTGTCGCTGAGTGCGCCGGGATCGTGGGCGGTTTTGCTGGGACGCGTCATAAGCATCAATCTACCGCAAACCCGTAGGTTGGGGTGAGCGCAAGCGAACCCCAACATCGCCATGCATATCGTGCAGCAACGCGAGTGGGAGCCCGTCAATCGGCCGCGAATTGCTCGTCGAGAATACGCTGTTCCAGGTTGTGTTCCGGATCGAACAGCAAGCGCACGCCCTGCTCGCGCGATTGGTGCACATCCACCGAGCGCACGTTGCGCACTTCCAGGAAATCGGCGGTGGCGCTGACCGGGCGCTTGCCGGGGTCGAGCACGCGCAGGCTTACCAGCGTGCGGTGCGGCAGGATCGCGCCGCGCCAGCGGCGGGGGCGGAACGGNCTGATCGGCGTCAGCGCCAGCACGTTCGCATCCAGCGGCAGGATCGGGCCGTGCGCGGAAAGGTTATAGGCCGTGGACCCGGCCGGCGTGGACACCAGGATGCCGTCGCAGATCAGGTTCGGCAGCTTCACGATGCCGTTGAGCTTCACCTCGACGTGCGCGGCCTGGTTGGTCTGCCGCAGCAAGGACACCTCGTTGAAGGCTAGCGCGCGGCGCGTCTGGCCGTCGCCGTCGATCGCCTCCATCTCCAAGGGGAACAACTCGGCGGTGTGCGCACGCGCGATGCGTTCCGGCAGCTCGTCGAGGTTGTGCTTGTTCATCAAGAAACCGACACGCCCCAGCTTCATGCCGTATACCGGCACGCCGATGGCGCGGTGCGCATGCAGGGTACGCAACATGAAACCATCGCCGCCGAGCGCGACGATCACCTCGGCGTCGGTGACAGGCACGTCGCCATAGCGGTCCACGAGTTTGCGGCGCGCTTGCTGGGCAACGTTGGTTTCGCTGGCGACAAACGCAAATCGCATGGTGGAGGTCCATCTGGTATGTGCGGGAATCGTAAATCGTCANTCGTGAATAGTTAAGAGCGGAATCCCACGAGCTTGACGGATTCCGACCTTGTCTACTTCAGATTGACACTCCCGCGTGAGTAGAGGCCATAAGGGTGACACACCAGTGTTGTTTCAGAGCGTGTCGTCATTCCAGCGAAAGCCGGAATGACGACTCGCTTCGAAGTGGAATCCAGCTTCTCTTACACAACAACAAGAAAAACGATATCAACACCGGAAATCGCAGGAGCGGCACCAACAAGCTTGTAGCGGCCCGCTCCCAGCGATTCACGATTTACGATTTACGATTCCCGATTGACGTTCTTCACCCCACCGGCACCTGCGCCAACTGCGCCAGACGCCGCACCGCCACCGATGCGATCGGATAATCTGCGTTCTGCGTGAGGATCTCAGACAGCATGCTGCGGGTGTACTTGAGGGCGGGATCGTCACGGTCCAGCCATGCCTGCACCAGCGAGGCGGTACCGTTACCGGCCTTGTACGCAAGCACCTGGGTCGCCAGCGCGCGATGCTGGTGATTGAGTTCGTCCAGCAGCGAACCGCGTGCCTGTGCATGCCAGTGCCCTTCCACTGGCAGNGCTTCGATCTGGCCGCGCAGCCATTCCAGATCCAGCGCGTGGCCCAGTTCGTAGAACACGTTGGCGACTTTGGCGATCGGCTGGCCGGTCTGCTGCGCGACTTCCACCATGTCGAGCATGGCGCGCAGTTCCGGCAGCTTGGCCAGGCGCAGGGCAAGCTCGGTGGGCAGGCCAAGGCCCTCCCACTTTTCCTGGCTGGTGGCGAAGTCGGCCTTGCCGGCGGGCGCCAACACCTCGGGCAGGTTGCTGCTGAGTTCGACCACGGCCGTCTGGTAGCGCTCCACGTTGGCGGCGATTTCCAGCGTGCCGCCCGGACGGTTGAGCAGCCAGCGCGTGAGATGGCGCAGCTGCGACCACACCTGCATCACCGCATCCACCTGGGTGCTCTCGGCCACCTTGCTGTCCTGCGCCTCGATCTGCGCCCACAGGTCGCGTGCGCCGAGGATTTCGCGCGCGGCGGTGTAAGCCTTGGCGACGGCAGCCGGCCCCTGCCCGGTGTCCTCCTGCATGCGCATCATGAAGGTGGCGCCCATGCGGTTGAGGGTGGAGTTGGTGACCGCGGTGGCGATGATTTCCCGCTTCAGGCGATGGCGCTGCATGTGCGCGGCGTAGTTGTCGTGCAGCGGCTTGGGGAAGTAGCGCACCAGTTCCTTCGACAGGTACGGGTCTTCCGGTACGTCCGACTCCAGCAACTGCTGGTACAGGCGNATCTTGTCGTACGAAAGCAGCACGGAAAGCTCCGGGCGGGTCAGGCCGAAGCCGCGTGTCTTGCGGTCGGACAGCTCCNTCTCGCTTGGGAGATTTTCCACCTGCCGATCGAGCAGGCCCTCGCCTTCCAGNGTGCGGATGAAGTGCGCCATCGAGCCGATGCGCTTCACCGACTGGCGTTCCATCAAGGTGATGGCCTGGTTCTGGCGGTAGTTGTCCCACAGCACCAGCTGGCCGACTTCGTCGGTCATCGATGCCAGCAGCCGATTGCGATCGTCGAGCGTGATCTCGTTGCGCTGCACGGCGTCGCCAAGCAGGATCTTNATGTTCACCTCGTGATCGGAGGTGTCCACACCGGCGGAGTTGTCGATGAAGTCGGTGTTGAGCAGCACGCCATGCTGTGCGGCTTCGATGCGGCCCTTTTGGGTAAAGCCCAGGTTGCCGCCCTCGCCCACCATCTTGCAGCGCAGCTCCGCGCCGTTGATACGCAACGNGTTGTTGGCGCGGTCACCCACGTCGCCATGCGTTTCGCTGCTGGCTTTCACGTACGTGCCGATGCCGCCGTTCCAGAGCAGGTCCACCGGCGCCTTGAGGATGGCGCTCATCAGCTCGTTCGGCGCGAGATGCTCGACATTGGCCTTCAGGCCCAGCACCTCGCGCACCTGCGGCGAAATCGGAATCGACTTCACGCTGCGCGGCCACACGCCGCCGCCGGCGGAAATCAGGGATTTGTCNTAGTCGTCCCAGCTCGAGCGCGGCAGCTTGAACATGCGTTCGCGTTCGGCAAAGGACTTGGCCGTGTCCGGGTTCGGATCGAGGAAGATGTGGCGATGGTCGAACGCGGCCAGCAGACGGATATGGCGCGACAGCAGCATGCCGTTGCCGAACACGTCGCCGGACATGTCGCCGATGCCCACGCAAGTGAANTCCTCGCTNTGGCAATCGCGNCCCAGCGCGCGGAAGTGGCGCTTGACCGATTCCCACGCGCCCTTGGCGGTGATGCCCATGCCCTTGTGGTCGTAGCCATTGGAACCGCCGGAGGCAAAGGCATCGCCCAGCCAGAAGCCGTGCTCGATGGAAATGGCATTGGCGATATCGGAGAACGTGGCCGTGCCCTTGTCGGCGGCCACTACCAGGTACGGATCGTCGTCGTCGTGACGCACCACCTCGTGCGGCGGCACCACCTTGCCCTCGATGAGGTTGTCGGTGATGTCGAGCAGGCCGTTGATGAACAGGCGATAGCAGGCAATGCCTTCAGCCAGCTGCGCGTCGCGGTCGCCGCCCGCCGGCGGATGCTTGACGAAGAAGCCGCCCTTCGAGCCGACCGGCACGATCACCGTGTTCTTCACCATCTGCGCCTTCACCAGGCCCAGCACTTCGGTGCGGAAATCTTCGCGGCGATCCGACCAGCGCAGGCCGCCGCGCGCGACCGGCCCGAAGCGCAGGTGGATGCCCTCCACGCGCGGCGCATACACGAAGATTTCGCGATACGGCACCGGCTTGGGCGCATCCGGCACCTGCTTGGAATCGAACTTGAAGCTGATGTAATGGCGGTACGCGCCATCCCATTGCTGGAAGAAGCTGGTGCGCAGCGTGGCGCGGATCGTGTTCATGAAGCTCAGCACGATGCGTTCGTCGTCCAGGCTGGCGACGTCGTCGAGCAGCGACTTCAGCGCCTGCCACAGCACGTGCACCTGCTGGTCGCGCTTTTCCGCCAGCACCTTGATGATCTCGTCGATCAGCTCCGGCTTTGCCTTTTGCGTATCGGCGCNGATCAAGGCCTGCATTTCGCGGCGCAGGTCCGCTTGCGCCTTTTCCAGCTCGGCCGCGGACAGCAGCTCGCGGCGCGGATCGAACTTGGCGTTGAACAATTCGATCAGCAGGCCNGCGATGGCCGGATAGCGGATCAGCGTTTCTTCCATGTAGTTCTGCGAGAACGCGATGCCCACCTGCTGCAGGTACTTGCAGTAGCCGCGCAGCATGGCCACCTGGCGCCAGTCGGCCTGCGCCAGCAGCACGAGATTGTTGAAGCCGTCGCTCTCGGCGTCGCCGCGCCACAGGGCTTCGAAACCGCGCTCGAAGCGGTCGCGCAGATGCGCCAGGTCGAAGGTGAGCGTCGCCTTGGCCTTCAGCTCGAAGTCGTGGATGGTGAGCGTGCGGCCTTCGCTTTCCAGCGTGTAGACGTGCTCGGCGAGCATCCGCACGCCCATGTTCTCCAGCATCGGCAAGGCATCGGACAACGAGATCGGCGCNCCGACGTGGATCACCTTGAAGCGCAGGCTCTGGTCGCGCGCNTCTTCATACAGGTGCAGATGGATGGAATCGTTGTTCTTGAGCGTGGTCAGCGCGATCACGTCCAGCGCAGCCTGTTCCGGCGCCACGTCTTCGATGTAGCCGGCCGGCAGCAGCTTGCCGAAACGATTGAACAGCGCCACGCCCTGCGCTTCACCGGCCTTGCCGATCAGGCTGTCGCGCAGGCCGTCGTGCCAGTTGCGCACGATGTGCTGCAGACGCGTTTCCAATTCCTGCACGTTGAACGTGGGATGGTCGCCCGGATGCGGGCGCACGGTGACGTGCAGACGCGCGAGGGCCGATTCGCCCATCAGCACGTTGGAATCCACGCTCTCACCGTGGAACACCTCGCGCAGCATCGCTTCGATGCGTTCGCGCACGGTGGTGTTGAAGCGTTCGCGCGGCACGAACGCCAGGCAGGTGAAAAAGCGGCCATAGCGGTCGCGGCGTACGAACAGGCGCGTACGCGCGCGTTGTTGCAGCTCCAGGATGCCCATGGCGGTGGCGAACAGTTCGTCCTCGGTGCTCTGGAACAGCTCTTCCGGCGGAAGCGTTTCCAGAATGTGGCGCAGCGCCTTGCCGGAATACGCATCGCGCTTGAGGCCCGAGCGCACCATCACCGCTTCCACGCGCTGGCGCACCAGCGGCACGTCCTGCGGACGCGACATGTAGGCGTTGGAGGTGAACAGGCCCAGGAAGCGCTGCTCGGAAACCGGCATGCCGTTAGCGTCGAACTTGAGCACGCCCACGTAATCCATGTTGCCGGCGCGATGCACGTGCGAGCGTGCATTGGTCTTGGTGAGGATGATGGCGTCGTACGCACCGGACTGCGGCAGGTCGTGCGCCACCATCGAGCGCAGCGAACGCGGCGCCACCGAGCGCTCGCTCTTGTGCAGGATGCCCAGGCCCGATGCCTCGATCGGCAGCAGCACTTCGTCGCCCTGCGCCTTGGCCACTTCGTATTCGCGATAACCCAGGAAGGTGAAGTTGTCGTCCGCCAGCCAACGCAGGAACTCGCTCGCCTCGGCGACCGAGGCCGCATCCAGCGGCAGCTTGCGGCTGGGCAAGTCGGCCGCAATGGCCAGCGCTTTCTCCCGCATGGCGTTCCAGTCGCGCACGGCGGCGCGGACATCTTCCAGCGCGTCTTCGATGCGGTGCTTCAGCTGGGCCTGGATGGATTCGTCCAGGATGCTGTCCACTTCGAAATGCATCACCGATTCGGAAGCGCCGTGCTCGTCGCCCAGGTGCAACAGCTGGCCGTTCGAGTCGCGGCTCACCTTCACCACCGGATGCAGCACCAGGTGAATGGTGGAGTGCTCGGCAAGGATCATGCTTACCGTATCCACCAGGAACGGCATGTCGTCGGTGACGATGTCCACCGCGGTGCGCGCCGTGTGCGCGGCACTGGCTACGCGTACCGCCGTGCGCTGCGGCGTGCGCTGCTGCAGGAAATCGAGCAGGCCGGCGACGACCTGCGCCCACGCGGCAGGCGTATGCAAGTCGATGTCGGTGCTGGCGATGCGCGAGAAAAAGGCGCTGATAAAAAATTGCGCCTCATCAAGGCGCTTGGTCGGATAACCGCTTTTCTTCAACTCTTCGAGCACGACAGACACGAGGGGGATGTCGTTGGCCGCACGGATCGCATTCATGGCTTCTACTTAAGAAGTGGAGATGATGGGTTTGAAAGCCTTAAAAGGATACGCTTGGACCTGCATCGAATCCATCGGCAGCGCAGCAACGCGTGGCATGCGTGATTGGCTGCAATGCATGTAAGAGCTTGTCATGCGCATGCAACGCGAATGCACCCGAGATCCGCCGTCAGCGACGAACCGAAATTGTCCAGCGCTGCCATGCTTGCGCCGGCGTGCGGCGGCTTGGACGAGGCTCGCGTCGGCATGCAGCAACCATCGCGCTTCCGGCCGCGCTGTTCACAGTGGCGGCCAACCCGCCTGTGCCGTTCGTCATTTGCCTGAAAGGCTAGATTCCCGCACCGCAGAAATTGTAAACTGGCCGGTATAGTCTTGCTCACGTTCCCGTCCGCGGGGACCAACGACACAGGACAAACCGGCCTTGATCCGATAAACGTAAGAATTTCCGGCAAGTACAGCCGGGCCTCCGGCAGGTCGTGCCTGGCCCANCCCATACCCCCGATTACGCAAGTCATGGAGCTCTCATGAAGTCGACGCCAATGCGCACACCGGTGCTGTGCCTGAGTTTGCTGGCACTTGCCGCCTGCAGCAGCAAGACGCAAGGTCCGCCCCAGATGCCGCCGCCCACCGTGGGAGTGGTCGAAGCCCAGCCGCAGAACGTGCCGCTGACCAAGGACCTGGTGGGACGCCTGTCCGCCTACCGCAGCGCCGACGTGCGCGCCCGCGTTTCCGGGGGTGCTGCTCAAGCGCGTCTATACCGAAGGCACGGATGTAAAGCAGGGCCAACTGCTGTTCCAGATCGACCCGGTGCCGTACAAGGCCGCGCTGGCCAACGCCCAGGCGGCGCTGGCCTCGGCCCAGGCCAGCTATACCAATGCCCACGTGATCGCCAATCGCGATCGCCACTGGTGCCGCAGGGCTATATCTCGCGCCAGCAGTTGGATACCGATGAAGCCAACGAGCGTTCTGCGCAGGCAGCGGTGAAGCAGGCCGAAGCGAATGTGCAGACCGCACGCATCAATCTGGGCTACACCAACGTGACCGCGCCGATCGACGGCCGCGCCGGCGAACAGCAGGTGACCGAGGGCGCCATCGTCGGCAACAGCACCTCCGACGGCGGCGCCAACGCCACCCTGCTGACCACGGTGGACCAGCTCGATCCGCTGTACGTCAACTTCACCCTGGGCGCCGCCGATCTCGACACGCTGCGCCACGCCCAGTCCAAGGGCAACGTGCAGCTTGCCGCACAGAACAAGACCACGGTGCAGATCACCCTGCCCAGCGGCGCCAAGTACGACAAGCTGGGTACGCTCGACTTCTCCGACACCTCGGTCAATCCGACCACCGGCGCCATCAACCTGCGCGCCGTGGTGCCGAACGAAGATCGCCGCCTGCTGCCGGGCATGTACGTCACCCTCACCGTCAACATGGGCGAGCTCAACAAGGTGTTCCTGGTTCCGCAGGCCGGTGTCCAGCGCGATCCGGGCGGCGCCTACGCGCTGGTGGTGGGCAAGGATGGCAAGGTCGCGCAGAAGCGCGTGGCGGCCGACAACATGCTGGGCCACGACTGGATCGTCACCAATGGCCTCGATGCGGGCGACGAAGTGATCGTGTCGGGGGTCCAGGGCGTCAAGCCAGGCGCACCCGCCAAGGCAACCCCGTGGAAGCCTGATCAGGCGCCGGCAGGCCAAGCTCCTGCCGCCGGCCATCAATGAGCCTGTTCAGG
>JGI25157J39369_1000902_pt1 | contig 14249 bp, 12 predicted proteins | sample AraplaCL_Col_mCL_FD_39369 | JGI IMG/M metagenome (IMG submission 39369)
ACGCGCAGGGTTTCCTGGTAGCCGGCGTCCACCGCCAGCTGCCAGTCGCGCCAGTCGAGCATGCCCACATGCTCAAGCGGCGGCGTGATCAACAGGTCCGCNTGCGCNCGGCAGCGNTCGCTGGTCTCCTCGCTGTTNACCATCGCCGCGCGGGTCAGCGTGGATACCAGCCGCGGCCAGCCAACGCCGCGCCGNTGGCGCAGCCACAGCCGCCACCACGGCGGCGTGGCGAACTCCTCGGCCTGGGCGCGCAGCACGATTTCGGCGTGAATGCTCACCGCCGTAATGTGCGCGATGCCGTCCTCCGTCATCACGTCGGTCGGCAGGTTGTCGACCAAGGCGCCGTCGACGTACACCTGGCCATGGTGCAGCACCGGCGGCAGGATGCCGGGAATCGAACTGCTNGCGCGCAGCCACAACCACAGCGGCCCATGGCGATGCACCATCTTGCCCTGGCCGGAGAGATTGGTGGACACGCAGAAAAAAGGCCGTTCCAGGTCTTCGATATCGATCGCCCCGAAGGCGCGCCGCAGCATGATCGCCGCACGGCGTCCGCGCGTCAGCGCCACCAGCGGCAGCGTCCAGTCCGACAGCGGCCTGCCGCGCACGAATGACTCGTAAAACACGCGCATCATCTCGTCGATGCTCCACATGTTGGCAACGCCTGCGCCGATGATGGCGCCGATGCTGGTGCCNCCCACGGCGTCGAACTCATGGCCGGCCTCGCGCAATGCGCGCAAGGCGCCCAGGTGCGCCAGGCCGCGGGCACCGCCNCCGGCCAGCACCAGGCCGCGCGCGTGGCCGCTGATCAGGCGCGCGATGCGTGGAATATCGCTTTCGCTGCAAAGATGGTGATGGTGAATGTCCCCGCTGAACAGCGCGCGCCAGCGGCGTGCGGCCCCGTGCAGCACGCGGTGCGCGGGATGGATCAGCAACAGGTGCCGCGGCCGATGCCGCACGCGCGCCGGGTGGCCCGGTGCGGCTTCCGGCCACGGCCTGGGCGCCTGGGCCGCCAGCGCAGGNAGCAACAGCACGTCGGCCTGGCGCAGGCAACGCAGGCGCCAGGAGGCATCGCCGGTGCTGTCCAGATAGATCACGAAGCGCACCTGTGCCTCGCGCTCGGCAAACCAGTCGCTGCCGCGATTCGCACCATGCTCGGCATCGATCACCAGGCAACTGCCGAAGCTCTCCAGCGCCTGGGCCAGCTGCATGGCCAGGCCGCGCACCGGCACGCTCACGTCCACCGGCAGGATCGCAAAGGTGCGCGGCTTGTCCGGCGGCTCCACATGGCGTTCGCGGCGGATCAGCCGATCCACCGCCTGGCGCGCCATGCCCATCATGGCGCGCGGATGGTGTTCGATCAGCTGCTCGAAATGCTGCTGGTCCAGCCGCAGCAATTCGCAATCGCGCAGCGCGCGCACGTTGTAGCGCAGCGCCTCGCCGCCCAGCAGGCTGATCTCGCCCACGCAATCGTCCGCCGCCACTTGCCGGATCAACTCGGTCGGTCCATCGAACACGCCCAGGCTGCCGCTGCGCANCAAGTACAGCGCATCGGCCACTTCGCCGGCGCGGAACAGGTACTGGCCGCCGGGCAGGCAAATCCAGTGCAAATAGCCGGCCAATGCCGCCCGCTGCGCATCGGTCAGATGCGCGAACAGCGGAATACGGCCGATCAGGGCGGGAATATCGGCAGGTAGCATGCGCGCGATGGTACGACGGGCGCGATGACATCGTATGGCGTTGGCTGCCGGCTTGATTTCGCNGTGCGGCGCCAGCACCCTTCCGGTCCTCTAAGGAGCGAAACCATGAGNCAAGACAATCCCCTGCTGGCCGACAGCGCACTCCCGGCGTTCTCCCGCATCCAGCCCGAACACGTACTGCCCGCGGTCGAAACCCTGCTGGCTGAAGGCCGTGCCGGCATCGCCGCGCTGACCGCGCCCGGGGCGGCGCGCGACTTCGCCTCCGTGATGCTGCCGCAGGAGCGTTTCGAGCAGCGCATTGCGCATGCCTGGTCGCCGGTTTCGCACCTGCATTCGGTGGCCGATAGCGAGGCCCTGCGCAAGGTCTACGGCCCGGCCGAAGAGATGCTCACCGACTACTCGATCGAGGTCGGGCAGAACCGCGATCTCTACGCTGCCGTGCAAGCGGTGGCCGATGCGCCGGATTTCNCCAAACTCTCGCGCGCACAGCGCGCCCTGGTGGAACANGCGCTGCGCGATTTCAAGCTCTCCGGCGTNGCGCTGGAAGAACCGGCGCGCTCGCGTTTCCGCGATATCGGCGTGGAGCTGTCCAAGCTCTCCACCGAATTCTCCAATGCCGTGCTCGACGCCACCGACGCCTGGCAGGAACACATCACCGACGAACGCGACCTGGCCGGCATCCCGGAATCGGGCCGTGCCGTGCTGCGCCAATATGCGAAGGAAAAAGGCCTGGAAGGCTACCTGGTCACGCTCAAGCAACCCAGCGTGCAAGCGGTGATGACCTATGCCGACAACCGCGGCCTGCGCGAACGCGTGTACTGGGCCTACCAGACACGCGCGTCCGACCAGGGACCGCACGCCGGCAAGTACGACAACACCGCGCGCATCGACAGGATCATGGCCCTGCGCCACGAGGCGGCCCGGTTGCTGGGCTTTGCGAATGCGGCCGAAGAATCGCTCGCCACCAAGATGGCCGGCACNCCGGATGAGGTGCTGGGTTTCCTGCGTGACCTGGCCGCGCGCGCCAAGCCGGTCGCGCAGAAGGAACTGGCCACGCTGCGCGACTTCGCTACCGAGGAACTGAAGATCGACAACCTCGAAGCCTGGGACGTCGCCTACGCTGCGGAAAAGCTGCGGCAGAAGCAATACGCGCTGGATGAGGAACAGCTCAAGCCGTACTTCCCCTTGCCGGCGGTGATCGACGGCTTGTTCGGCCTGGTGCAGAAGCTTTACGGCATCACGCTGAAACCACGCGACGGCATCGACGTATGGCATCCGGACGTGCGCTATTACGACGTGGTCGATGCCGACGGGCACATCTTCGCCGGCGCCTACATCGATCTTTACGCCCGCAGCGGCAAGCGCGGCGGCGCATGGATGGATGTGTGCCGCGCCCGCTTCGACGATGGCACGCAGCTGGAACTGCCGGTGGCGTTCCTCACCTGCAATTTCGCGCCCCCCACCGAAGGCCGTCCCGCCTTGCTCACGCATGACGACGTGCTGACCCTGTTCCACGAATTCGGCCATGGCTTCCATCACTTGTTGACCGAAGTGCCGCTGCCCTCCGTCGGCGGCATCGATGGCGTCGAATGGGATGCGGTGGAGCTGCCCAGCCAGTTCATGGAGAACTTCGGCTGGAACCGCGAGGCNCTGGACATGTTCGCCAGGCACTGGGAAACCGGCGAACGCCTGCCGGACGAACTCTTCGAACGCATGCTGGCGGCGCGGCACTTCCACGCCGGCCTGTTCCTGGTGCGCCAGCTGGAATTCGCGCTGTTCGATTTCCTGCTGCATCTGCAATACGACCCCGCCCAGGGTGCACGCACGCTCGCCGTGCTGGAGCAGGCGCGCCACGAAGTGGCGGTACTGCATCCGCCGGCCTGGCAGCGCTTTCCGCATGCCTTTACCCACATCTTTGCGGGTGGCTACGCGGCCGGTTACTACAGCTATCTGTGGGCCGAGCTGCTGAGCGCGGATGCGTTCGGCGCCTTCGAAGAGCATGCGCGCGAAGGGCAAAGCGTGATCGACCCGGCTACCGGAGAGCGCTTCCGCCGCGAAATCCTGGCGGTGGGCGCGAGCCGCCCGGCGATCGAGAGCTTTATCGCGTTCCGCGGGCGCAAGCCGGAGCCGGAGGCGTTGCTGCGCAGTCACGGACTGGCGTGAGGCTCACGGGACATTCCCTCCCCCTGCGTCAGTAGGGGAGGGATGGCTAGGGTGAGGTGTGGGCGGCAGGAGCCTCGCCCTCGCACTTATCGGCCCAACAGGTTCACAATCGCCTGCGCGCCGCCCTGCGACCAGCGGCGCACCTCCCTACCGAATCGATAGCGCTGTGGACCTGAGGACTCTGCGATGAACGCGATGACCCACCTGCCGCCCGAATGGCACAACTGGATTCAGGAAAACCTCTCGCGCGGCTGTGCCCCGCAATCGCTGATCGACGACATGGTGCGCAACCATTTCGACCCCGTGTTCGCNCGNGCGGCGGTCAACGGCGTGATGAGCGGCCCCTTTGTCGCGACCTCGCANCCACAACCGCAAGCCAAGCCGGCCGGCGGCTACGTCTATGAAAAACCGCGGCTTCATNCCGGCAATCTCATTCGTACCTCCGATCGCGACGTCCGTATCGTCACCCGGGTGAATCGGCCGATGATCGCCGTGCTCGACGGCGTGCTGAGCGAAGAGGAATGCGACGAACTCATCCGCCGCTCCGCCGACAAGATGCGCCGCTCCACCACCGTCGACCCACTCACCGGCAAGCACGAAGTCATTGCCGACCGCAGCAGCGAAGGTACCTTCTTCGCCCTCAACGCCGATCCCTTCATTGCACGCCTGGACCGGCGCATCTCCGAGGTGATGAACTGGCCGGTGGAAAACGGCGAAGGTCTGCAGATCCTGCATTACGGCATCGGCGGCGAATACAAGCCGCACTTCGATTATTTCCCGCCGGAAGATCCCGGCAGCCAGGTGCAGATGACCATCGGCGGCCAGCGCGTGTCCACCATGGTGATGTACTTGAACGAAGTGGAAGAAGGCGGCACCACCATCTTTCCCGAGATCGGCCTGGAAGTGGTGCCGAAAAAAGGTTCAGCCGTCTATTTCGAATACACCAACAGCCACAACCAGCTCGATCGCCTGACCTTGCATGGCGGCACGCCGGTGACGCGGGGGGAAAAGTGGATCGTGACGAAGTGGATGCGGCAGCGNCGCTACGGTGAAGTCACCGCGTAGCCGCGGCTGGGATTTCATCCCAGCCTNNGTCCGCGTGAATCAGACCTTCGCGCCGTCCGCCTCAAGGTGGTANTGCGTGGCCACTTCCACCTCCTGCCGGGAACCCAGAAACACCGGCACGCGCTGATGCAGCCCCGTCGGTTGTAGCTCAAGAATGCGTTCGCGGCCGGTCGTCGCCGCGCCACCCGCCTGCTCGATGATGAAAGCCATCGGATTGGCCTCGTACATCAAGCGCAGCTTGCCGCCCTTGGCTTTGATCTTTGCATCCAGCGGATAGTAGAACACGCCGCCGCGCGTGATGATGCGATGCACGTCGGCGACCATCGAGGCCACCCAGCGCATATTGAAATCCTTGCCGCGCGGGCCGTCCTTGCCGGCCAGCAGTTCGCCGATGTAGCGCTGCATCGGCGCTTCCCAGTGGCGCTGGTTGGACATGTTGATGGCGAACTCGGCGGTTTGTTCGGGAATGCGGATGTCGCGGCGGCTCAAGGTGAAGCTGCCCACTTCGCGATCCAGCGTGAACTCGTGCGTGCCGTGGCCGAAGGTCAGCACCAGCACGGTGGCGGGGCCATACACCACATAGCCGGCGGCGAGCTGGGTGGTGCCGGGCTGCAGGAAGTGTTCGGCCTTCGGCTCGGAAACGCCATCGGGGCAACGCAAGACCGAGAAGATCGTGCCGACGGAAATGTTCACGTCGATGTTGGANCTGCCGTCCAGCGGATCGAACAGCAGCAGGTGATGGCCCTTCGGATACATGTCGGGNATCGGCTGCGGATCTTCCATCTCTTCGGATGCGCAGGCGGCGAGCTGGCCGCCCCAGGCGTTGGCCTCCAGCAGGATCTCGTTGGAGATCACGTCCAGCTTCTTCTGCGCTTCNCCCTGGATGTTGCCGGTTCCCGCTTCGCCCAGCACGCCGCCAAGAGCGCCCTTGTTGGTGGCCACCGCGATGCGCTTGCAGGCGCGTGCCACCACTTCGATCAGCAAGGTGAGCTCGGCGTTGATGTGGCCGGCGCGGCGTTCTTCGATCAAAAACTGGATCAGCGAGATGGGCTTCATGGCGAACCTGCTGGCAAAGGGGCCGCCATTGTCCCGGCTCAGGCCGATGGAAGCCAGTCGATCACCTGAACCCATCGGCAGCGTGCTGCTGACAACACGCTGGCAGTAGCCGGGGCGCAAGCTCCCAGCATCGAAAAGGAGGGACGATCATGCGCGACACGATTTATGTGCTGGTGTTCGACGGCTTTGCGGATTGGCAGGTGGCATTGGCGCTGGCCGAAGTCCGCCGGCCGGGGGAATGGGACGTGCGCAGCGCCAGCTTCACGCGCGAGCCGGTCACGTCGATGAGCGGGCTGCAAGTGATGCCCGACGTCACGTTGGATGAGCTTGATCTGGATGCCGCCGCGTTGTTGATCCTGCCAGGAGGACATCTGTGGCTGTCCACNCAGCGTGGGCGGGCCGCATCGATGGCGCGGCGCGTGTACGAAGCGGGCGCGCCGGTGGCGGCGATCGACCAGGGCGTGCCGCTGCTGGCGCGCGCCGGTTTGCTCGACCATTGCCGTCATACCGGCAATTGGGCGGGACAGATCGGGCGCGAAGTGCCGGTATACGCCGGCCACGACCAATACGACGCCAACGTGCTCGCCGTCAGTGACGGCGGCGTGATCACCGCCAGCCATCTGGGCAGCATCGAGTTTGCGCGGGAAATCATCCACACGCTGGATCTCTACAACGCCAGCGACCGCGAGCACTGGTATCGCTTGTTCAAGCACGCCGTGCCGCCGCCCTGGCTGGCCGGCGAACGGATCGACATCATCCAGGCGGCATGACGTCATGACTACCAGCAACTTCGTGAATCGACTGTTGGCCGCATACCGGCCGATGTATCTACGCGGCCTGCTGATGGACGGCCAATATCGATGGCCCGCCACGCAGGAAGAAAAGAAGCCGGACAAAGGTAATCGCGTCGTGCAACTCACGCCGGCATTCGAGCCCGAACGCAAGCGCGTGCTGGTGATACCGGCCGCCGCTTCNACCCTGCACATGCGCTCGACGGATGAAGCATCCGGCGGCTTGAGCGGCGCATGACCATCATCCAGGAGTTCACCATGCAAAAGACTTATCACGGCAGTTGCCATTGCGGCGCGGTGACGTTCGAAGCGNATATCGACCTTGCCCAAGGCACCGGGCGCTGCAATTGCTCCATCTGCACCAAGGCGCGGCAGTGGGGCGTGGTGGTGAAGCCGGATGCATTTCGGTTGATCAGCGGCGCGGATGAGTTGTCCGACTACCAATTCGGCACTCACAGCATGCATCACCTTTTCTGCAGGCACTGCGGCATCCGGCCGTTCGGCAAGGGCCATCTGGANGTGCTGGGCGGCGATTTCTATTTCGTCAACGTGTTCTGCCTGGACGATGCCGAGCCGGCCGAATTGATCGAGGCGCCGCTGCGCTTTTCCGATGGACGCAGCAACAACTGGCAGAACGCGCCGGCCGAAGTGCGGCACCTGTAATCGAGGTAACGACATGAATCGCAGGATCACTTTCTATCACGCNCCCAACAGCCGCTCGGGCGGCACGTTTGCGCTGCTCGAAGAACTGGGCGCGGATTACGAATTGCAGCTGCTCAACCTCAAGGCCGGCGAATCGCGCCTGCCGGACTACCGGGCGATCAATCCCATGGGCAAGGTGCCGGCGATCCGGCATNGCGACGTATTGATTACCGAACAGCCTGCCGTGTTCCTGTACCTGGCCGACTTGTACGCGGAGGCAGGNCTCGCCCCGGCGCTCGACGATCCGCTGCGTGGCGCCTACCTGCGCTGGCTGGTTTTCTACGGAACCTGTTTCGAGCCGGCGCTGGTCGACCGCTCGTTGAACCGCGAACCGGCACCGCCGTCCACCTCGCCCTATGGCAGCTGGGACGACGTGATCAACGCCTTGCAACTGCAGCTGGCGCGGGGACCGTACATGCTCGGCGAGCGCTTCACCGCGGTGGACGTGCTGTGGGGCGGCGCCCTGCATTGGACCACGTTGTTCAAGCTGGTGCCGGAAACGCCGCCGCTGCGCGCCTATATCGATCGCGTGATCGCGCGGCCCGCCATGCAGCGGGTAGCGGCCAGGGATGCCGAGTTTATCGCGCAGCAGGCGGCGTGAGATGGACGATGGCAACCGGCATGTCTTCATTCGTCCTGCATAGCCAAGTCTCATCCACTGCGACGCGCTTGCATGACTTCGGACGCTGGTCCGCAGCCCCGACCTGGGCGATCATGCGTGGATGCGTCGCGCCGATCGCCTTTTCCTCATCATCAACGCCCTGCGCGGTCGACGTACCGCGCTGCAGGCGCGCCAGCTCGCGGAAATGCTGGCGGTATCGTTGCGCACGGTCTATCGCGACGTGGCAGATCTGCAGCTCTCGGGCGTGCCGATCGAAGGCGAGGCCGGCGTCGGCTACATGTTGCGCAAGGGCTCGGACATCCCGCCGCTGATGTTTACCGCCGAAGAGCTCGAATCGTTGGTGGTCGGCACGCGTTTTGTCCGCGCGTTTGCAGGCGAGAAGCTGGCCGCGGGGGCGCAAGCTGCCCTGATGAAGATCGAGGCCGTGCTGCCGCCGGAATTGCGCGAGCGTTCCTCGCGCACGCGCATCTACGCACCGATCTGGCGCGACGCGCATTCCACCGCCTTCGCCGAGCGCATCGACCAGCTGCATGCGGCGATCGAAGCCCAGCACGTGTTGCGGCTGCTCTATAAAGACGAGGCGGGCCGCGCCAGCGAGCGCGAGGTGGAGCCGTTGTGCCTGGCGTTCTGGGGCGGCAAATGGACGCTCGGCACCTGGTGCCGGCTGCGCAGGGACTTCCGCAATTTCCGGCCGGACCGCATCGACCGGATGGAGAACACCGGCGAGATATTCCAGACCGCGCCGGACCGTGACTTGAACTCCTACATGCAGGCGATGCGCGGCTATTACTCGGGGCTGGAATAGGCGCCCAGCCCAACCCGCGCATGCACGCTTGAGCTACCCTGCGCCAACCAGGGCTAGCGCGGGAGTCACCTTATGTCGTCGTCAGGCGTGCGTCATCCTTTGTTGTCGATCGCGCCGGCCAAGCTGCGGCCCACCCAGATGACGGTGGGCAAGGCGGAAGTGGNGGAGAAACGGGCGGAGTGGGAAAAGCTCGGCAAGAAGAAACGCAAGGAGCTGCTGGCCGCGCACTGGTTTCCAGGGGTGATCGGGCCCAAGCAGCAGGTCTACATCGTCGATCACCATCATCTCGGCCTTGCCTTGTGCGAAGAAGGCGTCAAGCAGGTGCCGGTGATGATCCAGCGTGATTTTTCCTGGCTGCTGCCGGAGGTGTTCTGGCGCACCATGGAATTCAACCGCTGGGCGCATCCGTACAACGANCACGGCCAGCGGCAGGAATACGACGCGATTCCGCGCAACCTGACCGAACTGGCCGACGATCCCTACCGCACCCTCGCCGCGCGCGTGCGCACCGCCGGCGGNTATGCCAAGGACGCCACGCCCTACTCGGAATTCCTGTGGGCGGATTTCTACCGGCGCCATCTCAAGCTCAAGGGCAATCGCGTTACCTCCAAATTGCTGCAGGATGCGTTGTTGCTCGCCCATTCGCATGAAACGGCTTATCTGCCGGGTTGGAGCGGAGCCATCCAATGAGCGGCACGGCCGCTTCGTCGGCGCGCATTGCCGACGTGCTGGCGGGGCTGGGCATTGCGGGTTTGTTGCTGCCCGAGGCCGTCGCTTATTCCGGCATTGCCGGCATGCCGCCGCAGGCGGGCGTGGTGGCGCTGATCGTCGGCTTGATCTGCTACGGCTTGCTGGGTACCAGTCGCTTCGCAGTGGTGTCGTCCACGTCGTCTTCGGCAGCGGTGCTGGCGGCAGGTACCCTGCTGCTGGCGGGCGGCGGGGCGAATCGCGTGGCGGTGGCGGCGACGCTGGTGCTGCTGGGCGGCGTGTGTTTTCTGATCGCGGGCGCGGCGCGCCTGGGTGGCCTTTCACACCTTATCGCGCGGCCGGTGTTGCGCGGCTATACGTTCGGGCTGGCGGTCGTCATTGCGCTCAAGCAGCTGCCGCACCTGGGCGGCTGGCCGGGGTTGAGCGGCGATTTCGTGCCCTTGCTGATTGCCGATCTGGTGCGTACCTCCGGGCAGATCCATGCGCTGACCCTGGCCACCGGCTTGCTGGCCTTACTGCTGTTGTACGCCTGCGAGCGCTTGCGCCGTTTGCCGGGAAGCCTGCTGGTGATCACGCTCGGGGTTGCCGCATCCGGTTGGCTGGCGGCGCATGGCGTGCCGCTCACCGGCACCATCCGCATGCAGATGAGCTTCGGCATGCCGGTCTGGCCGTCCAGCGGCCAATGGCTACCCAGCGTGGAACTGGCGGCGGCCTTGCTGTTGATTCTGTATGCCGAGTCGTACAGCTCGATTCGCGGCTTTGCGTTGAAGCACAACGATCCGGTCGCGCCCAATCGCGACCTGCTGGTGCTGGGCTTGGCGAACGTGGTGAGCGGCCTGTGCCAGGGCATGCCGGTGGCCGCCGGTTACTCCGGCACCTCCGCCAATGAGGCGGCCGGTGCGCAATCGCGGCTGGCCGGCCTGATCGCAGCGGCCACGGTGCTGCTGATGGTGGGGCTGTTGCTGCGCTGGATCGAGCGCATTCCGCTTACCGTGCTGGCTGCGATCGTGATTCATGCGGTGAGCAAGTCATGGCGGCTGTCGGTATTCCGCCCGTACCTGCAATGGCAGCGCGATCGCTTGCTGGCGCTGGCTGCGGTGATCGCGGTGTTGTCGCTGGGCATCCTCAATGGCCTGTTGTTCGCGATGGCCTTCAGCCTGATCCTGCTGCTGCGCCAGTTGGCTGCGGCGCGCGTCAGCGTGCTGGGCCGGCTCGCCGGCAGTCACGATTTCGTGGATATCGCGCAGCATCCCAATGCGGTGCAACCGGGCGGCATGCTCATCCTGCGGCCGGAAGAACCGCTGTTCTTCGCCAACGCCGAGGCCGTGATGGCGCTGGCACGCAAGCAGGTGCAGGGGCACGACGNCGTGAAGCAGGTGGTNTTGAGCCTGGAAGCCTCGCCCGACCTGGACAGCACTGCGCTGGAATCGCTGGGGGATTTTTCCGGCTGGCTGCAGGCGCGCGGTGTCGGCCTGCGCGTGGCGCGCGTGAAAGACGAAACGCGCGCCTTGCTGCTACGCGCCGCCCTGCCCCAGCTTTCGCCACAGGCGCTGAATAGCTGGAGCGTGGAAGATGCCGTGTCGGCCGCCATGGCTGCGATGTCTTCAACAGGGAATCAAACGCAGTGAAACTCGCCACCCGCATCGGATACCTGGCCGCAGGCTTGCTGCTGACCGCGCCGGCGTTCGCGCAGCAAGCAAGCGCGGACGCACGCTTCAAGCAGCTTTACCAACAGGAATGGGCGTGGCGTACCGGCCAGGCCGGCGTGAGCGCGTCTGGCGAAGCCCAGCCGAACAGCGGCCGCCTCGATCAGGTGGATGCGAAGAGCCAGCAGGAACGGCTCGATTACTGGCAGAAGGTGATGCGCCAGCTGGATGCGATCGATCCGAAAGCGCTTTCGCCAGCGCAGCAGGTGAACTACGCGATCTATCGCGAGCAGATCCGCAACTTCATCGCCGACCAGCAATTCAAGCAATGGCAGATGCCGTTCAACAGCGACTCGGCGTTCTGGAGCGGACTGGACGACAGCCTTGGCAACGATGCGCTGCGCAGCGAATCCGATTATCGCCACTACGTGGATCGCCTNGGCCAGGTGCCGGCGTATTTCGACCAGGAAATCGCCAACATGCGGGCGGGTTTGAAGCGCGGNTTCAGCGTGCCGAAGGCGGTGCTGGCAGGGCGCGACGTATCCATTGCCGCCGTCGCCGATGTGAAGGACCCCACGCAGACCTCGTTTTATGCGCCGCTGAAGCATCTGCCGTCGAACATTCCAGCGGTAACGGCCGCGGCCATCCAGGCCGATGCGCGCGCGAAGATCGAGCACGACGTCATCCCTGCGTACCAAAAGCTGCTTGCTTTCTTCCGCACCCAATACGTGCCGCAGGCGCGCACCACGCTGGCGGCCGAGGCGCTGCCCGATGGCAAGGACTATTACCGCCAGCAGATCCGCGAATACACTACCCTCGATCTGGACCCCGACACCATTCACAACATCGGGCTGGCGCAGGTCACGAAAATCCATGCGCAGATGCTGGACGCCATGCACGAAACCGGCTTCAAGGGCAGCTTCGCCGAGTTCCTGCATTTCCTGCGCACCGATCCGCAGTTCTACGCCAAGACGCCGCAGTCGCTGCTCGACCAGACCGCATGGGTGGCGAAGGAAGTGGATGGCCAGCTCGGCAAGTTCTTCGGCCACCTGCCGCGCTCGCGCTTCACCATCGAGCCGGTGCCGGACGCGATCGCGCCGTATTACACCTCCGGCCGCGGCGGCCCGGACGTCTATCTGGTCAATACCTACGACCTGCCCTCGCGCCCGCTCTACAACATGCCGGCGCTGACCCTGCACGAGTCGTATCCCGGCCATGCCCTGCAACTGGAGCTGGCGGAGGAGCAGCACGATCAGCCCGCGTTCCGCCGCAACAGCTATATCTCCGCCTACGGCGAAGGCTGGGCGCTGTACTCGGAATACCTCGGCAACGAAATGGGCATCTACAAGACGCCCTACCAGCGCTTCGGCTACCTCACCTACCAGATGTGGCGCGCCTGCCGCCTGGTGGTCGACACCGGCATCCACCACCTGGGCTGGACGCGCCAGCAGGCGATCGACTACATGACCGAGAACACCGCGCTGTCCGATCGCGAAATCGCCAACGAGGTGGACCGCTACATCAGCTGGCCCGGGCAGGCGCTCTCGTACGAGCTGGGCTATCTCAAGATCATGGAACTGCGCGCCAAGGCCGAAAAAGCGCTGGGGCCGAAATTCGACCTGCGNGCGTTCCACGACACCATCCTGTCCCTGGGTTCCGTGCCCTTGCCGGTGCTGGAGCAGCGCATCGACCGGTTTATCGCCGACGGCGGTTCGGAGCCGGACTACGGTTGCGACTGTGCCAAGCACTAGCCGCTTGGCTGGCGCGGTGGGGGCATTGGCAATGACTTCACGGATGAAGTAGTATGACTTTAAACTTCATCGGGAGAGTCAGCCATGACAGCCCATGCCTTGACCAGGCTAACCCCTGNCGAAGAACTGAGNGGCCCCGCCTTGCGCGCNTTCTTCAACATGGCCGANCGCTGGAACCTGCGCATTACCGAACAGCGCAGGCTGCTCGGCGAACCGCCCGAGTCCACGTTCTACAAGTGGAAGCGTCACCAGGATGGCGCGCTGGGGCGCGACACGCTGGAGCGCATCAGCTATCTGCTGGGCATCTACAAGGCGCTGCAGATCCTGTTCCCCAATCCCGAACAAGCCGATGCATGGCTGCACAAACCCAATCGCTCGCCACTGTTTGGCGGGCAGTCGGCGTTGGATCGGATGCTGTCGGGCAACGTGGCCGANCTGTACGTCGTGCGGCAATACCTGGACGCGCAACGCGGCTGGTAAGCACTTCGTCGCAGTCGGCGAGAAGCCGTTCCGGCACCCTTCCCCTCCCCGTCGAACAGGGACGAACACCGACGCTGCGGTGATGTGCCGCGGACCACGCCATGCCTATCGACACGCCTCCCCTACGCCGCATCCGTTGGACGCATGCCTATCGCATCGTGCCGAGCCGCTTTCCGCCGGCTGGCCTGTTCGATCGCATTGCCGATCCGGCCGACATGGATGCCATCTTCGCCATCGAAGCCATGACCAATCCGCGCCTGCGCGAAGAGGCCGATGCCTTGCGCCTGGTGCCGCGCGATCGCCGTATCTCCGGCCCGGGCTCGACGCCGGTGATGGCCGCATTCACCCATCTGAATCCGGAAGGCAGCCGTTTTTCCGACGGCACCTGGGGCGTGTTCTACGCAGCGCGCAACGTGATCACCGCGGTGGAAGAAACCGTGTACCACCGCGAGCGTTTCCTTGCGGCCACCTCGGAACCTGCCTGCGACGCCGAAATGCGCTGCTACCGCACCAGCGTCGATTGCAAGCTGCACGACATCCGCGGCGGCTGGACGCAGGCGCATGATCCGGACAGCTACGCCGACAGCGTCAAGCTGGCGCGCAGGCTGCTGGCGGAAGGCTCCAACGGCATCGTGTACGACAGCGTGCGCCATCGCGGGGGCGAATGCCTGGCGGCGTTCTACCCCGACGTGGTGGCGCCGTGCGTGCAGGCCCAGCATCTGATTTATCGCTGGGACGGCCGGCACATGGCGCAGGTGCT
>JGI25157J39369_1000934_pt1 | contig 13815 bp, 17 predicted proteins | sample AraplaCL_Col_mCL_FD_39369 | JGI IMG/M metagenome (IMG submission 39369)
GAAATTCCTCCCGCCGAGGATCTCTGGTATGTCACGCTGTTTGGCGGCGCGAGCTTTCCAAATGAGGTGAAGACCCACGCCGACTACTACAACAATGACTTTTCCATGGACTTCAAGACCGGCTTCATCGTNGGCGGGGCCGTTGGCAAACGGCTCAATGACGTGTTCCGCGTCGAAGGCGAACTGTCCTACGCTCGCTACAAGGCGAGCACGTATTCCGAGGGTCCTTTTTCTGGGTACCCGGCCTCCGGCAATTTGTCAGCCACCTATTTGCTCACCAATGTCTGGGCCGATGTTGCTCATTTCGGGAAGGCCACGGTCTACGTCGGCGGCGGTCTCGGCGCGGCCTATGTGACTGCCGACACGCGTTGGGGCGGGCACTTGTATGGCTACGGGTCGGGCGAATGGGGCTTNGCCGGCCAATTGGGAGCCGGCATCAACTATGCGCTGGCACAGAATATCGACATCGACTTTGGCTACAGGTTCAAGGCTGTCTCCAGTATCGACTTCGATTCCAGTCGTGAAGGCGACGCCGTTTTTTCAAACGGCAAGTTGAATTCCCAAAACCTTCAGCTTGGCGTGACGTTCAAGTTCTGATTGGTTTCGAGCTGATCGATCCAGCTAACGCTCCCGGCTCTCCGACGATTAGGGATGCAACATGCCGTCGTCACCGCGCCAGCAACCCAGTGGCACTCAGACCCCCCCGGAAATCGATCCTGGAGATATTGCAGCGGGGTATCGATTTTCAACGGACGGTTTGGTAGCAAAACTCTGCTTCTCGAAGGAGATCTTAGGCTGCTGGCGAAGCACGACCTTAGCACACTCGGCCAGTATTACCGGCAGTACGATCGCCTGATGAGCCATTGGCGGACGGTATTACCCCTGGCTCTTCATGACATGCAATATGAATGCAGAGTGGAGATCTCGAAGCGCAGGCGCGCGGATTGATTGCCTTCCTCGGGGTCGAGTGGGACGACACCTGCCTGAAGTTCCACGAGACCGAACGCGCCGTGCGAACACCGAGCCGCTGGCAGGTGCGGCAGCCGATCTATTCAACCTCCGTCGAGCGCTGGAAGCGGTATGGCAATGCGCTCGATCCGCTGCGAGCCGCGCTGGGGCCGCTCGTCCAAGCCTGATGCTGTGCAATCGGCGCCAACCTGCCGCACCAGCCAGCCGACGACCTTCGTTACCAACTGATGGCTCCTGATCGGCAGCTTCCGACATCTCGGCTTAGACCGGAGCGGGCGCATCTAGATTCCCTCTAAGCCGCGGCAGGAGAGTTCGCCCGGACAGCACCTTTGCGCTCATGTCGCAATGGCTTTGAATTTCTCGAACCGAGCTCGGCACTGCACAAAATGGCCGGCGCCTTCGCTGGGAGGTCGACCGCGCATAATGCTGTCAAAGCCGATAGATCGAGCAGCGGCCTCGTACCCTACCAGGTCACCGTGGCTATGATCAGGCAGATGTCGCTGCCCCATAAGAGAGATAGAACAAGCCGAAAAGCTCCGCGCCTTCTGGTGCCAGGGCCGACGCCAAGTGGCGCGGCGCGAAGACGTTACGCTATGGAGCAGGTGGTACGGTTACTCGAAGTTGGCTGCCGCGCCGTTCTTCAACCTACTCACCTTTGTAGAGCAGGTGGCCGCCATCTAGCTTGGCTTGAAGGGTCGGAGGGCAACGGCGTGGCCTCCGCGCCGGGCTCCAGCACATTGGTCGCAGGGGACTGTGACGGTATTACTACAGCATTTCAACGCGATATCGGTTATGTTCCACCTAACGGGTTGGGGTGATTCATGATCAAAATCTTCTTTGCTTCAGTCGCTTTGGTCGCTTTAGCTGCACCGGGGAATGCTCAGGACGGCAACTGGAGCGGGTATTACGCGGGTGCAGAACTCGGGGTCGGTTTTTCGCGTCCCGGATTCGATGGGGCCCCGGTTAATGGCTCGGATTTCAACGACACCGCATTCATAGGTGGCGTCTACGCTGGCCACGATTGGCAGGCCGGTCAGTTCGTTTACGGTGGCGTCGCGAATTTCGATTTCCTTGGCTTTCACAATCAGAATTCGTCACATGTCGTCATCGACCCGATTTTTGGTGGAAAGACCCACTCTTATAATTACGACGTCACCTGGGTGGCGTCTGCGCGCGCTCGAGCAGGTTTCCTGGCATCGGATCAGTTTTTGCTGTACGGAACCGGGGGCCTCGCTGTCGCCCGCATAGCTGCTTCCTCGTCAGCAACCGGGATTTTTGGTGGGGTCGACAACGTCAACACGACTAAAGTCGGCGGTGTGTTTGGTGGAGGTGTCGAATACGCATTCGCTCCGCAGTGGTCGATGAAGACAGAATACGTCCACTATTTGTTCAACGACGTCCACGTCGGGGGCCACGGCGCCGATCAAGTGACATTCAAGCCATCTTTTGGCACTTTGAATTTCGGAATTTCGTACCACTTCTAGCCGGCTAAGTTGGTTTGCGACCGAATAATCTAGCTGTCTCGCGCGCAAAGTTGCGCGGCAGTCCAGGCCCATCAAAAACCGGTAGGGTGGGAACCGCCAGCACGCGCTTCTTGAACTCGTCCAGGGTCAACGCAAAGATCAACTGATCGAGCCGTTCGCCCGATTTTGCGTCCAGTCGGTGGGACAACAATTCGCCTTCCTGGCGCAGCATTCCAAGTCGGCAAGCCGTAACTGCCGCTTGATTTCGTGCTAGCGGCTCGAACGTCAGCTTTTCCAATTTTCGTTCGAGGAACATATGCCAGATGGCGAGACGAGTTGCTTCAAACGAAGTCTGAAGCCTTCGTTGTGCTTTGTCCCCGACGATGAGATGCAGCGATCCGATGCGATGACGGGGATCGATCTCGGTCATGATCAAACCAATCGGCTCGTCGTCGAGCAGGCGGATTGCCTGCAAGTTGCGCCATACGTTGTCAAAGCTTCCAACATAGGAGCGAAACGAATCGAGTCCCATTACCGCACCGGGCATATTTAAACCGGCGGCGACGACAGGATCGGCAAGCCAGCGCGTGAAGCGCTCGTTCACTTCAACTTGTCGCAATGTGCGGATTCGACAATGCTCGCCGAACCGGTCGACAAATATCGACCTTTGAACCGGGACGGTGGGTACCAAGCCGACGCGCTGGCCGGACTGAGGCATCTTGGGCATTGGGGACTCACTTTCAATTTAACCCAATATATCACGAGAAAACGAGCCCCAGCCTAGAGCTGGGATACCGCTAAATGCGCTCCTGACCGCGTCATAATCCCTTACACCCGGGGCGTCATCAAGCGCTGCCGCCGCGCTCTAGCTTAGAGCCCTGGCGATACTTCCTGTTGGCGAGACACAACGGAGGAACGGATTGCGCTGGCGTTTGGTCCTGGCGCTGTTGAGCGAAGAGTCGGCCACTTCAGAAGCTCGCCGCGCCGGCAGCACTGGAGAGGAGAAAGCCGCCCGTGAGGAGCCGGAACGTTGCATGAAGCTCTGGATATTGTCACTGGCATCGGCCCGCGGCGCATCGCGCAGGAACCACAACGGCTCTTCGGAGTAACGGGATTGCCGGAATGCCGACAACTCGACGCTTTCGCATTCAACTCGGTGAGCCTGGATTTTTTCCGGCTATCGCCCGACTATCCGCCCCTCGCTTTGAGCTACCGGCTGATCAGCAAATCCAGAACGAAGCAGCACAGGCTGCTTTTTTACCCTGCCGTCGGACTGCCGGCAGGTGATGGATGCCCGCTGATCCGCAGGAGGAGGCGGGCATCCATCGAACCGACGACGCCACCTCTCGTCGGTGCTTTGACATAGGCGCGCTTACAACCGGCCTCGTCAAGGGGTTGCTAATGGAGTGCCTTGTTGTTCCATCTTCGTTCTTGGCCGGGAGGCCGATCTATATCCCAAGGACGGATGGGGCGACCTCTTGGAGATCGCCATGGGCAAACAATACCCCTTGGTTGAGAACACGCTCGGCAGTAAGTTGGGGCCGGGACTTGGTGTCCGCCTCCTGCCTTCACTTGTTACCCCGGGGGGCACTGCTGGACGTCGCTAAGTTGGTGAAGCGTTTGGGACCGGACCAGGACTGTATCATCTATTGCCAAGTCTGCCGCCTCGCAGGCCGAGACGATCGGAACCTACAGTTCACGAACCACGCACTAAACACCGGGAATCTGGAAGCGAGATATTTCAGCGATCCGTGAGCACCCGCCCGCCGAGCGGCGGCCCGATCGCAAGATTCGCGTCACTTCTTACAGGCCCAGTCACCCTCTGCGCTCCGGCGAAGATTTCGGCGCGCCAGGCTGACTGGCATCAATTATGAAGGGGTCGCATCAGTGGTTCCCTTCTCTTGGTTTATGGCCGCCGGACCACACGATCCGCTGATTATTTTTCCGGTGTCTTCAAGATCTATTACGGCCGGCGAACCGCGCCTTTGCGAGCCTCAAGGCCGATGCTGGAGCCGCGTTGAAGGCTTCATCTTTGATCTTCTGGATCAAATGACGGAGAGGGTCATCGTACCCGCCGAGTACCTAGACGCCGTCATCATAGCGGTAGCGATCAACAAGCCAATGTCGCATCGCACAAACGAGGGGCAGCCCTGGTGAATGTCTGAACGCCTGCGATCTTTGTTACCGAACGGGGATTTTGGTGCAACCTTCCAGATACAAATGTGGAGCATTACACAGCCCGGTTTTGTGCCTTGAGGCCAAGCGCGTCGCAGCCTTGTCGCTGATTATAACGACCCCGGACGGCTTCCGAGACGCGATTCTTGTGAGCAAGGCCGAGCTGAAGAGTGATATCCAACCTCACCAAACCTCAGCGGCAACTCGTTCTTTTCTGGGAGGACAACAAGCACGGCCCGAAAATCCTTATGAACGCTATACGCGCTGTGTTGTCCCGTAAGGCCAAGACAGACGCCGTCGTTAACAAAATCCAGTACGCGACAGCGTTGAGCATTACCGACGTAAAGTTACATTCAAAATCGAAAAAAGCAGCCAACCATCTCTACCATTCTAATACGCACGAAGTTTCCAGAAATCCTCAATCTCTCCCTTCGTGGAACGGGCTTGCCCTCTAGATGTGATCGGCGTCCTTCATTCGCATGGTTCGCCTGTATTGTTGGTAGCTCATATCTTTGCACGAGGCGCCCTAAAGCTGGAGGCCCGAATGGGCGGCTGTAAGGCCTGGCACGATGCTTTTCACGATCATGAGGTCGAACGTTTCGCTTCGGAGAGAGGCTTTACTGCGGACCTAGTCTGGGAGTTGATCCTAGAACACGGCAACAGCCGCAAGGCCGTAATGAAAGCTGCGCAGCTTTTGAGAGGCGATGATGTCAACACAGATGATCAGCACCCTGCTCCCCCTTTGGAGCCGACGCCGCCCCTGACGAAGGCCGGACAATAGGAGAAGCATAACGAGATTCAGGGCGGTAAACCCGCCGGGCGAAGACCCCAACAACCTCAAGCCCGGCGAGCCTACAACCTGATCAGAGTACGCGATCAGGACCGGGGTCAACCGGCACGCCGCTACATGCAAGAGCAGTGCCAAACCGCCGCCGTGCCGAAATGGGACAAATCAGGCCCCGACGGTCAGCCAGACTTACCCAAACAGACTGTCGGCCGCAGGAAGCCTTCACACGCGCGTTTTAGCGCTCAAGCGTCTGCCGCGGCCTTGCGGCTCGCGGTGGACTGCAGGGAGCTGAACAAGTCGGCCATGCCGCGCCAATCTCCCTTGCGACACGAGCCACGCCTTCCTGGAGACTGCTTTCATCCGACGTATCGATGCTTAATATGTACCTGCCGCTGCCGATAAGGATGTTTTTTATCTGGTCAATTATTGGGATCGACCGCAGGTTGGCACTGCAATCCGCCTCGAACAGGCGCTCCATGTAGGTTTGCTGAAGCAGCCTGTCACTCAGGCGCTTTGACAGCAATGGCTCGGCCGCGTTGGTAGCTATGGCAAGATGCGATGGCGGGATCAGTGCCAAGGCAGATCTAAGTTTCTCTGCGTCCGAAACTCCGCTGAACTGGCCTAGTGAAGAGACAAGCTGGATAAAACCTTGGTCGAAAATCACAATCTGACGAGCGTCGTGAGGCTGATGCCAAACGTGGGAGAGTGTCATGAGATACTGGCTGAATCTGATCAGCCAGATCGGATTTCTCGGCGCCAGAATCCTTATCAGCTTGGCGGTTAGTCTGAACCCTTTGGCGTTGTCGATAGGACGACAGACAAAGACGGCAGTCCGCATTGCTGATATGGCAACACGGTGCAGTGCATACCAGAACCCACCAGGGTCCAGCTGTGAGTGATGGACACCGGGTTCATAAGAAAGCATTACCTCGGCGACGTAGCCCTGTACTTGTAAATGACGTCGAAGCGCGTGTGCGAACGTCGTTTTTCCCGAGCCGGCTGGACCAAATAGCTCGATGATCACTGTCGACCCCCGATGCCGCATGCGTCTGCATTGGTGTGGTACTTTTATCCTCGAAACCCAGCTGCCAAGAAAGCGTTTGTTGCCGGTCTGGGCCCAATGCCCGTGCAATTCAGACTTTGGTCCTCGATGGCGTCGATTTTTGTCGCTTCTCCGGCGTCATCACGCCTTAGTCAGATCCTAGTGCATGCAGCCCTGGTCAGGCCCGAAGCGCTTCACCACCTCAGCGACGTCCAGCAGTGCTGTCCGCTTACAGGTGAGGCAATAGCCGGACAAGCCAGTCCCAGCCTCCCGCTTGTAGCCAAGCGTGTTTTCGCTATTTGTTCGACATTCGCGGTCCTCGGGAATTGGGTCGCCGCGTCGCACAGTGATTTAAGGACATACGCGCAGGCTTGAAGTCGCGCTCACGCATTGAAAGAGCCCGCCGGAGGGACGCACGGCGGGCTCCTTTGTGGGGCACCAACAACCCGATCGCTAGCGGGAGGTCGTTACCCGCCAGCATTTCGGACTTCACTGGTTCAAAGATGTTCCAAACTCAATGCTATGCATTGCGAAAATCGTCGCGCCAGGCCTGCGGCGATCCTCTTACCTCGCTGCTTCACGCGTCCGATCGGGCCGCCCAATCAGGCCCGCGATCGACCGCCCGCTGCGAATTGCATCGGCAGGTATTGGTGGTTCATCCTACTTATCGAAGTCCCAAAAAGCCCAGAATTGCAATGACGATCACAATGGCCCCGACGAGCCAAATAAGCCTATTCATGGTCTCTCTCCCGCTTTTAAAGCCCGCGCCTCTAGCAAAGAAGGCGGGCCGATCGGAGATCCGATCTTCGGCGAGCATTGAGGGCAACGCCTGCCGCAAAAAATTAAAGTTTTAGAGACGACTAAAGTTCCATGCCGGTCCAACGCAGGCGACGATCCTCAGGACCGTAGACCCGGCCTAGCTTGAGCCGCAGGAGATGGCGGCCGCGCCCCTCATTCGCCCGCTTCCTTATCGTGAGGAAGAGCAGAGTGAACTCGAACCCGCCAGGAGCGGGCTCTGGTCGGAGGGTGTCGTCTCGACAGATCGCGGCGAACCATCGTTACGCGCCGCACCACTCCATTTCGCTGTCGGCGAATGTTGCATTAAGCAGTCACTTGAAAATGCGCGTGACGCGCTAAAATTTCGTTATGGCAAACGGCCTAGGCATCGGCGACGTGATCATGATTGACGCGACGATCACTAAAGGGTCAATGGTCGCGCCACGACTGGCGCTTCGCGCCTCATTCCGGCCGTTGGAGACCGCCACGTAATTCCTCAAAGCAGACGTCCTTACCAAAGTTGGACACCCTGTTGGACGCCAAACTGACGTTGGACTTTCTTAGAATTTCCGGGTGGCCGAATGGGACTTTACACGGGGATCTACTTCAAGGGGTTATACGTTTGAGGTAGGTAACGTTCTCTACAGCTTGGCCCTGCCGGCGGCGCCAACACAAGGAAATGACTGAGTGCAATAGTCACCTGAGGATCCAGTTTTTCCGCCCTGTGTGGGCTGAGACTCAGGCTACCGGATCACGACGCGTTGGTTTCGGCAGAAGCTGCAAGCCCTCTCCTTCGAAGTCGGACGTCGCCCGCCAAGGCGGCCGTGATTTGCGCAGAACGGGCAGAGGACGACAAATCGATCGCGTCGACCACGCAATTGTCGCATGTCGGCTTCGGATGGTCTGTGAAATCCCGTCGCACGCCTTGTGCGACGAGCATCCGCTGAAACCCCTGCCTTACTATCCTGGTTTCGGCATCGCGGGTCTGCCCCGTCTATCTGCCCCTGGCAAGATATTGTCGCCCACAAGCCGGTCGGCGACCGATAACTTTGGCGGGGTGAAATGACCGGTGGCGCCTATTTCGCCCAGCCAATCTTCGTAGCCATCGTTCATTTTGGATTTCAGGTCATCGGGCTGAACAATCCCGGATTGAAACAGACTCATGAGCCGTCGGGAGAAATGTTCCCTTGCAGGATGGTCTGCGGGGACTCCCGCCTCGATGCAGTAGTCGTTCAGAACCGTTCGAAGCATCATTACTTGCTGGGAATTGATAGGGCCATCGTAGGACATTGCGCTTTCTCCTCATGGGGCGAAAGCTTGATCGACTCTTCCAAGCGCCAACGCCCGTTCAGTTGGTCAGCGACAATCCTCTGTACGCTTTAGTGGGGGATTAGCGAATCAAATCCGGCGTGGCTCGGATGCTCGCCATCGCTCGACACGATCTCCGGGTCCTACTTAGCCGAGTTGGAACGGTTCTGTATCGATAGCGAGATCCGAGCGCGCATTTCTGTGCAGTAATCGTCGCTCTGAGCGGAACGAAAGGGGAAGCCGGTCGTTGGGCCTGGTTCGAGTGCCGCTGCCCTATAGCGACCTCGGCTCCCAGGAGAAAGCATGGATATAACCACACTCCTCGTCATCCTACTCATTGTCATACTGCTAGGAGGTGGCGGCTGGTATGGCCGGGGGCGCTGGTACTGAGTCGAGTCCGCGCTGTGATGTTTTGTTGACGGTGCGCAGAACTGATTGGGGCCGCTGCCGTTGGCAAAGTGGCTTGAAGTTGTGAATGGGCATGGCGTTGCCTTAGCACAGTTCCGGTTGCGAGCCAGGCGACCCCGCTTGAGAACGCTTTTGACAGATACGCCAGAAAATCGCCGAAGCTGGGAAATCAGTATACGCCCCGATCGGGCGCTGTCGTTGCGGCCGTGTTGCGGCCACCAAGGATTTGATCATGTTGACCGAAGCCACATCTGTTCGCCCGTTCGAGGGCGAGCGAGCATGGCCCAGGATCCTGTCTACCTATCGAGCGCCTGATAGGAGTCGAAGCCTGCTCGAACTTGCCGTGACGCTTGTGCCGTTTGTTGTCATCTGGGCGCTTGCAGCGATGGCAGTGCATTATGGCTTCTGGTGGGGGATGGCACTGACAATTCCGGCAGCAGGGCTGTTGCTTCGCCTGTTCATGATCCAACACGATTGCGGACACGGTTCCTTCTTTGCGCACCGCACCGCGGATAACTGGACCGGTCGCCTAATCGGAGTCCTGAAGTTCACGCCATACGATTATTGGCGGAGTGCACACGCGGCGCATCATGCCTCCGCCGGTAATCTCGATGAACGCGGTATCGGCGACATCACGACTTTGACCGTGGCCGAATACCATTCCTTGTCGCGCCTGCGCCGACTTGCCTACAAGCTCTACCGCAACCCATTTGTCATGTTTGCCATTGGTCCCATATGGCTTTTTCTGATTAAGCAAAGGCTGCCTTTCGGCATGATGCGCTCAGGAATGGAGCCTTTGGTCTCGACTATGGCGACCAATCTGGCCATAGCACTCCTGGCGGCCGCTTTGATCTGGCTGATCGGCTTTGCGTCATTCATGCTGGTGCAGCTGCCGGTCGTTGTGTTGGCGGGATCGGCAGGCGTCTGGCTGTTCTATGTCCAGCATCAATTCGAGGAAACTCACTGGTCGCAAAGCCCTCATTGGCAATTCCAGGACGCGGCCTTGCACGGCTCCTCATATTATGAACTGCCCTTTGTCCTGCGATGGCTAACGGCCAATATCGGCATCCATCATGTCCACCATCTTTCCAGCAGAGTGCCATATTACCGACTTCCGGAAGTGCTCAGGGATTACCCGGAACTGCGCGACATCGGCCATATCACCATCTTGGAAAGCCTCCGCTGCGTAAAACTGGTGCTATGGGACGAATGCACCCGGCGTCTGGTAGTTCCGCGACGCCCGCGCCAAGCCGTTCAATAGTCCTTAGGGAATGTCGCATTAGGTAGCTGCACGCGCTGAGCCTTGCCGGCGGCTCGCTGACGACACTGCCCTGCACAGAGATCGTCGACAGGATGGCGGCGATGAAGATGGTGGAAGTGGCTGCTGCCGGCATCAAGAAATTTACCGCCCTCTACCCGATGAACGCACGGCCGGCACTTGCTGGCAACCGCCGTTTTATTCTGGCCTCCTCATAAAGGTATTCCGCGTCTTTAACAGCTTTGCGGTCGGCTCCGAGGCCTCGACGCTCACAGGCGTTCCCGGCTAGAGGTCCTGCGTTTGATGTTCTACCTTTTTTTCTATCGGAGTTGCGACGTTTTCCTCAGGAAGTATCTTGGCACTGCTGACGATGGCGGCGATGGCGGATACTATCCGGAGGGCTACGGTCCATTCCGGTGGCGCATACAATTGGGATGCCCCGAAGCCGTAGAGCGTCGGCCACGCGGTCGCTCCGCTCCCCACGTATATTCAAATCCAAAACAGCCGCGTCGATTTCTTGGGTTTCGATCATCGCGATGGCTCCGTCGATAGTGGTGGCGGGCCCCACAACAGTGACCCCGAGCTCGATCAAAAAATCTTCCGCCAACATGGCGATCAGGGATTCGTCCTCGACGATGAGCACTCGTCGACCTGACAATGTTGTCATTGGGAGAAACTCCCCTCTGCCAAGGGCGCATCGATTTTGCAGACGAGGCCATGAGGTTGGAAATCCATCGCGACCTCAGCCTCGAGATCGGCGGCTAAGCCCCGCTCAAAAAGGCGGGAGCCAAAGCCTCGCCTGGCCGGAGATGAAACGGTGGGGCCGCCTAGCTCGCTCCAGACCAGCTTGAGCCTTGGCTTGGGTTCGGCAGTGCGAAACCACTCGACGGAAATTTTGCCGGCCTCGTTGGAAAGGGCGCCATATTTTACAGCGTTGGTCAACAGTTCATGGAATGCAAGTGCTAGCGACAGGGCTTGGTTGGGTTGCAATAGAATTGCAGGTCCAGTTGTCGAAACGCGGTTCGAGAACGCACCTCGAATCTGAAGGCTGTTGCAAACCAATTCGTCCAATGATGCATGTTCCCAACTGGTCTGCGTAAGGATGTTATGCGCCGCCGATAGGGCCATGAGACGGCCCTCAAAGGCGGCATGAGCATCGGTGGCACTCGTTCCCCTGAACGTCTGATGAGCAATACCCTGGACGACCGCCAGTGTGTTCTTCACACGATGGTTGAGCTCAGCCATCAGCAGCTCTCTTTGCGTGACGTCGACATTTACCCCGATCAGCCCGCGAAATACCCCACTTGGAGAGAAGTGAGGACAAGCAGTTGTGAGTAGAACGCGGTACTCCCCCTTGCAATTTCTGTAGCGACCCTGAACCGTGACGCCCGATTGTGTTGCCAATGCTTGCGCCATGCGGGCCCCGACATCGGCAGCATCATCGGGATGAATGGTTGGATGCCAATTGAACGTCGGGATATCCTCGGTATCGACGCCCCAGAACTCCCTAAGCATGACGTTCAGATTTGTGCATTTGCCCAAAGCGTCGCAGGTCCAGATCATCACCGGAGCGTGTTCGGACATAAGGCGAAACTGTTGCTCGGATGCTCGCAACTCTTCTTCGGCGACTCTTCGGGCCTGTTCTGCCCGCGTCCGCTCCATATAAAAACCGATCTGTCTGGCAATTGTCGTAGCGAGATCGATCTCATGGCTGACAAACGAATGCCTGTGTTCGTAGTAGGTCATGAATTTTCCCACCACTTCGCCTTGGACTGTCAATGGAATGAACGCCAAACCAACGATGCCTTCATCGGCGATGATCTTTTTAACGGCGGGAGCTTCATCCGTTTCCGCAATGTGCGAGACAAAGATGGCATCAGGGTTGCGTTCGCCCACAACCCAAGGCGAGTGCCCCTCAAGCGCCTTTCTGTACCGTTCGGACAAGCCGCGCCAGACTACGAAGCGCATGACGCCTGCTTCATCGAACAGCAACATGGAAGCGCGATGGCACCCCAGACCGTCACGAATGGCATCCAGACCGGCTTCAAAAGCTTCGTGGCTCGTCTTTGCCCGGTATAGTCGATCCGTCAGCACGTAAAGCGCGCTGAGTTCGTCCAATCTGTCTGTGAGCTGTCGCTGCCCCCGCTCAATTGCACCGCCGACCCTCCCTTTGGCGAATGGTTATTAGCAACGACGCATAGAACGCTGATAGCTCATTTTCGTTCCGATCGCATAACTCGGCAGTTCGCTTCGGCTAGAGAGTACCTTTACCAATCGCGGCTCCTCACTTGGTGGTGTTCGTCCGTTTCGGCTCGCAACCAAACCGGAAGCCGCGCCCAAGCCGCATGCGCCAAGGGCCAAGGTCAGGAGAGTGCGCCGATATAGATTCCGATGGCAAACGACCGAGATGCCATCCAAGCCGGGCCGCTGTTCCAATGACGCGCACCTTGGCGGCAGCCACCTGTACCAGAGCAGCGACAAGATCACCTGGTCAATTCGGGTGCTTCAAAGGGGTCTCGACCTTTCCGCGGCCAGCGAGACTGAAGTCCTGCTCGACGCCTTAGCTTAGACTCTCAGTCCATGCAGCAAATCGATCCATGCAGAAGCGAAACGCTCGTCGCTGATATCAATCGCACGCTCGCCCCAGATCGCTTCAAAGACCCGGAACATGGCGACGCTGCCGACGATGACAGCCGCAGTTGCCTCGCTGTCGTGCGCCCGCAAGCTGCCCTGCCGCTGTTGGCCTGCCAGCCAAGCTGAGACGGCGAGATACGTGCTTTGCATGATCTCGCGGCGCGCCAGGGTCTTTAGCTCGGGAAAATGCTCTAGATCGCGCCACAGGATCCTGAGCACATCGCGGTTGGCTTCAAGCCTTTCCAGCATCCCTTCCACAAGGCGCCGGGAACCCTTGTCCACCGTTAGCATCATGTCGCCAAGTTCGGCGCGGCCGTCCCGCGCTTCGCCGACGAACCCTTCGATCACCGCGGCAAGCAGCGCCTCCTTGGAGGCAAAGTGCTTGTAGAGCGCACCGGAGCCACGCGACAGCCCCGCGGCTTCCTGAATGTCAGGCACACTCGTGCGGTCGTAGCCGCGTTCTGCAAACAGCCGGATCGCCTCGCGCAGAATTCGCTCGCGTCCCCTTGATGGCGGCTTCATTGCTGCTCCTTTTGTGCCCTGGAAAGCCATGCCTTCCATGTTCGATCTCCCAGCCGCTCGCCGGTTGCGACCAAACCGATGTTGAGGCTCATCTTCCGGCTGATGGGCAGCGGAAGAATGACACGCTTGATCCCCATCGCCTGACAATACTGCCGCGCGAAGGTTGAGAATGGCATCGTCTCAGGGCCGCCCATCTCAGGGCGTATCCCAAATTTGCCGTCGCTGACTGCTTCTGTCAGATAGGAGGCCACGTCGCGCGTATCGACCGGATTTGAGAGCGAAGTTGGCAAGGGCCAGGCCGGCAACCATTTGAGGCCGTTAAGCATCTGCGCCAGTAAGTAATAGAACGGCGTCGCGCGAATGACCGACCAGGGCACTGGAGATTTCCGCACAAGCTGTTCGCCCGCCAGTTTTACCCTCGCGTATGGCAAGCTGCTGGCCTCGAGACCCACAATTGAAACGAAGATGAAAT
>JGI25157J39369_1000952_pt1 | contig 13632 bp, 12 predicted proteins | sample AraplaCL_Col_mCL_FD_39369 | JGI IMG/M metagenome (IMG submission 39369)
CACTTACCCCATTGGCACGCATGATGCAACGCGTCATGCAGAAAAGCCCGCCGATCAGGCACTCGGTGCGACGGACGGGCTTGCAGGGCCAGGTAAGTCTTCAGCGCGGGGTAGGGCATGTCCAGCAAAGCTACGCGGATCGAACTGTTTCGTCTGCGCACGCCACAGATGCGTGCGTTTCACTTGAGCTGGNTGGCGTTTTTCGTCTGCTTTTTTGCCTGGTTTGCGGTGGCGCCGTTGATGCCGCTGATCAAGGGCGAGTTTCATCTGAGCAAGGACCAGCTCGCCAACATCAGCATTGCCGCAGTGGCGGTGACGGTGTTTGGACGGCTGATCGTGGGGCCGCTGTGCGATCGCTTCGGGCCGCGCCGAACGTATACCTGGTTGCTGCTGATCGGCGCGCTGCCGGTGTTCGGCATCGCCTTTGCGCATAGCTACGTGTCGTTCCTGTTCTTTCGGTTGGCGATCGGCGTCGCCGGTGCCGGTTTCGTGATCACGCAGTACCACACCTCGGTAATGTTTGCGCCGAACGTGGTGGGCACCGCCAATGCGGCGGCGGCCGGCTGGGGCAATGCCGGCGGCGGCGTCGCGCAGTCGGTGATGCCGTGGGTGCTTGGCGGTGTGATCGCGCTGGGCGTGCAACAGGCATGGGGCTGGCGCGCGGCGATGTTCGTGCCGGGCGTGTTGATGCTGGTCGTGGCCGCCTTGTATTGGCGTTACACGCAGGATTGTCCGCAAGGCGACTACCGNGACTTGCGCGCCACGGGCGTGATGCCGGCAACCGGCAAGTCGGGTGGCTGGGGCGTATTCCTCGCCGCNGTGCGCAATTACCGCGTGTGGATGTTGTTCGTGACCTACGCCGGCTGCTTCGGCATCGAGCTGTTCGTGCATGGCGTGGCGGCCAGTTATTACGTCGATCGCTTCGGCATGGATCTCAAGCANGCGGGCCTCGCAGCCGGNAGCTTTGGCCTGCTGGCGCTGTTTGCGCGCGCCTTGGGCGGCATTGCCTCCGANCGCCTGGCGTTCCGCCATGGGCTGGCGGCGCGCACCTGGTTGCTGAGTGCGCTGATGTTGTGNGAAGGCCTGGGATTGCTGTGGTTTTCCAGCGCCCAGGCGGCNGGCCTGGCNGTGGCGGCGATGATCGGCTTCGGCTTGTTCACGCACATGGCATGCGGCGCCACCTATGCGCTGGTGCCATTCGTCGACCGCAAGGCATTGGGTGGCGTGGCGGGCGTGGTTGGTGCGGGCGGCAACGTGGGTGCGGTGGCGGCGGGCTTCCTGCTCAAGAGCACCGGCTCGGTGCAGCACACCTTTGCCTTGCTCGGCGGTTTCGTGATCGCCGGTTCCCTATGCGCGCTGGCGGTGCGTTTCAGCGCCGAACATACCGCACGCGAAGAACAGCTTTACCGCGAAGCGCTGGGCCAGGCAGAGGCTGCATCGCGACTCGCGGCATGAACGGGGAAAGAGGCTGCCCATGACAATGAAACTGCTCGTGATCGGCAACGGCATGGTCGGGCACAAGTTGCTCGAAGAACTGGTGGCGCGCCAGCCACCGGGCCTGGACATCACCGTGTTGTGCGAGGAAGGCCGGCCGGCGTACGACCGCGTGCACCTGTCCGAGTTTTTCAGTGGCAAGAGCGCGGACGATCTCTCGCTGGTCAAACCAGGTTTCTTCGATCAACCCGGTTTGAACCTGCGTCTTGCTGCACGCGCCGTACAGATCGACCGCCAGCAGAAGCGTGTCACCACCGCAGACGGCGAAGTAATCGCGTACGACAAGATCGTGCTCGCCACCGGCTCCAAGCCGTTCGTGCCACCGATTCCGGGTAACGAGCGCCCCGGCTGTTTTGTCTACCGCACCATCGACGATCTGCTCGCCATGCAGGCATGGGGCAAGCGTTCCAGAGTCGGCGTGGTGATCGGCGGCGGCCTGCTCGGCCTGGAGTGCGCCAAGGCGTTGCGGGACCTCGGCCTGGAAACGCACGTGGTGGAATTCGCCCCGCGGCTGATGGCGGTGCAGGTGGACGAGATCGGCGGACAGATCCTGCGGCGCAAGATCGAAGAGCTGGGTGTCACCGTGCATACCGGCAAGAGCACGCAGGAAATCGTCGACGGCGACGGCACGCATCACCGCATGAAGTTTGCCGATGGCAGCCATCTCGATGCCGACATGATCGTTTTTTCCGCCGGCATTCGCCCGCGCGACGAACTGGCGCGCACCTGCGAACTTGGTGTGGGCGAGCGCGGCGGCATCCATGTTGACAACTACTGCCGCACGCGCGACTGGGATGTGTACGCCATCGGCGAATGCGCCTACTGGGGCGGCAAGACGTTCGGCCTGGTGGCGCCGGCTACGACATGGCGCGCGTGGTCGCGGCGCATTTGTCGGCCTTGCTGGAGCGCAAGCATGCGTTGGAATTACCGGAATTCGTCGGCGCCGACATGTCCACCAAGCTCAAGCTGATGGGCGTGGACGTCGCCAGCCTCGGCGATGCGCACGGCATCACGCCGGGCAGCCGCAGCTACCAGTTCAGCGACGAGCGCCGGCAGGTCTACAAGAAGCTGGTGGTGTCGGGCGACGGAAGCAACTGCTCGGCGGCGTGCTGGTGGGCGATGCCAGCGAATACGGCACGCTGCTGCAGATGATGCTCAACGGCATCGAGCTGCCGCCGTCGCCGGAATTCCTGATCCTGCCCACTCCGGATGGCAACGCCAGGCCCGGCCTGGGCGTGGATGCCCTGCCGGCGTCCGCGCAGATCTGCTCCTGCAACAACGTCTCCAAAGGCCAGCTGTGCGAGGCGGTGTGCGCGGGCGCCAATTCCATTGGCGACTTGAAAGCCGTGACCAAGGCCGGCACCACCTGCGGCGGCTGCGTACCGCTGGTCACGCAGATCATGAAGGCGGAAATGAAGCGCCAGGGCCTGGCGGTCAACAATTACCTGTGCGAGCACTTCCCCTATTCGCGGCAGGAGCTCTATCACCTGGTGCGCGTGGAGCGCATCAAGCACTTCGACGAATTGCTCGCCCGCCACGGCAAGGGCCTGGGCTGCGATATCTGCAAACCGGTGGCGGCCAGTATTCTCGCTTCCTGCTGGAACGCGTTCGTGCTGCAGAAAGAGCATGCCTCGCTGCAGGACTCCAACGATTATTTTCTGGCCAACATCCAGAAAGACGGCACCTATTCGGTGGTGCCGCGCATGGCCGGTGGCGAAGTCACGCCGGACGGCCTTATCGCCGTCGGCGCCATTGCCAAGAAATACGGCCTCTACACCAAGATCACCGGCGGCCAGCGCGTGGACATGTTCGGCGCGCGGCTGGAACAGCTNCCGTTGATCTGGGANGAGTTGATCGCGGCNGGCTTCGAGTCCGGCCATGCGTATGGCAAATCGCTGCGCACGGTGAAATCCTGCGTGGGCTCCACCTGGTGCCGCTANGGCGTGCAGGATTCGGTCGGTACCGCAATCGACCTGGAAAACCGCTACAAGGGCCTGCGTTCGCCGCATAAATTGAAAATGGCNGTCTCCGGCTGCACGCGCGAATGNGCCGAAGCGCAAGGCAAGGANGTGGGCGTGATCGCCACCGAAAAGGGCTGGAACCTTTACGTGTGCGGCAATGGCGGCATGAAGCCGCGCCACGCGGAGTTGCTGGCGGGCGACCTGGATACGCTCACGCTGATCAAGTACATCGACCGTTTCCTGATGTTCTACATCCGTACCGCCGACCGCCTGCAGCGCACCAGCACGTGGCGCGACAACCTGGAAGGCGGCCTGGATTACCTCAAGGACGTGATCGTGCATGACTCGCTGGGCATCGCCGCGGAACTGGAGGCGGACATGCAGCGCATCGTCGACACCTACGAATGCGAGTGGAAGAAGGCGGTGACCGATCCGCAGACGCGCAAGCGCTTCCAGCATTTCGTCAACAGCCGCGCGCCGGACAGCAACGTGGTGTTCGTGCCGGAGCGCGGCCAGATCCGCCCGGCCACGCTGGACGAAAAACGCAGCCGGCGCATCCCCGCCAGCGTCATGACGGAGTANAGCGATGGACAACGTGGTGACNGCAAAAGGCTGGACCTTGGTATGTGACCTNGAAGACATCGTGCCCAACACCGGTGTNTGCGCGCTGGTGGATGGCGAGCAAGTGGCCGTGTTCCGGGTCGGCGAGCATGGGCTCTACGCGATCGACAACTTCGATCCCAACGCGGACGCCTATGTGCTCTCGCGCGGCCTGATCGGCAGCCTGGGCGAACGCATCGTGGTGGCTTCGCCGATCTACAAGCAGCACTTCGACTTGCGTACCGGCGAGTGCCTGGAGGCGCCGGAGCATTCGGTGCGCGCCTGGCAGGTCGGCCTGCAGGANGAGCACGTGCTGCTGGGGCAGCCGCTACGATGAGCGCAGCGCGACCCAGGCTGGTCGTCATCGGCAACGGCATGGCCGGCATGCGCACGGTCGAGGAGTTGCTGCAGCTGGCGCCGGGCTTGTACGACATTATCGTGTTCGGCGCCGAGCCTTACGGCAACTACAACCGCATCATGCTTTCGATGCTGNTGAGCGGGGAAAAGAACACCGANGACATCATGCTCAACACGCCGGCGTGGTATGCGGAAAACGGTATCAANCTGCATGCGGGCGATCCGGTGGTCGCCATCGACCGGCGCCACCGGCGCGTGCGTTCGCGCAAGGGCGTGGAGATTACGTACGACCGTTTGCTGATCGCCACCGGCTCGCAGCCCTTCATGCTGCCGCTGCCGGGCGCCGATTTGCCGGGCGTGATCGGCTTTCGCGGCATCGACGACGTCGAGCAGATGTTGCAGGCCGCCAGCCATTACAAACATGCCGCGGTCATCGGCGGCGGCCTGCTTGGCATCGAAGCGGCCAACGGCCTTTTGCGCCGTGGCATGCAGGTCAGCCTGCTCCATCGCATCGACGTGCTGATGGAGCAACAGCTCAATGCCGATGCATCGCGCCTGCTGTCGCACAACCTGAAAGGGCGCGGCCTGAACGTNCTGCTCAATGCGCAGACCAAGGCGCTGTATGGCAATGCACGCGTGCAGGGCATCGAGCTGGCCGACGGCAGCCGCATCGATGCCGACCTCGTGGTGATGGCGGTGGGCGTGCGCCCGGATATCGCGCTGGCCAGATCCTGCGGGCTGCATTGCGATCGCGGCATCGTGGTCGACGATACCTTGCAGACCTACGATCCGCACATCTATGCCGTGGGCGAATGCGTGCAGCATCGCCGGCTCACCTTCGGCCTGGTGGCGCCGGTGTGGGAGCAGGCGCGCGTGTGCGCATCGCACCTGGCGCGCATCGGGCACCGCCGCTACCGCTCCACGCGCACGGCGACCAAGCTCAAGGTGACAGGGATCGATCTTTATTCGGCCGGCGATTTCATCGGTGGCGAAGGAACGGAGGACCTGGTGCTGCGCGATCCACGCCGCGGCATCTACAAGCGGCTGGTGCTGAAAGGCAACCAGATCATCGGCGCCGTGCTGTATGGCGACGTGAAAGATGGCGGCTGGTATTTCGACCTGATCCAGAGCGGCGCCGACATCGCGCCGATCCGCGATCGATTGCTGTTCGGCAAGCATTACTGCCAGCCGGTGGAGGTGGCGGCGTGAGTGCAGCCGTCGCCACCACCTGTCCTTATTGCGGCGTAGGCTGCGGCGTACTGGCGCGCGCCGAGGCCGATGGCTCCGTGCANGTGGAAGGCGACGCGCAGCATCATGCCAACCACGGCCGCCTGTGCGTAAAAGGCTCGGCGTTGGGCGAAACGGTGGACCTGCGCGGTCGCCTGCTGCATCCCATGCTGCGCGCAGCCGATGGCACGCTGCAGCGTGCGAGTTGGGATGACGCACTCGATCGCGTGGCCGCGGGTTTTCGCCGCGTCATCGATGAGCACGGTCCGGATGCGGTGGCGTTCTACGTGTCGGGGCAATTGCTCACCGAGGACTATTACGTCGTCAACAAGCTGGCCAAGGGCTACATCGGTACAGCCAATATCGACACCAATTCGCGCCTGTGCATGTCCTCCGCGGTGGCGGGCCACAAGCGTGCGTTCGGCGAAGACGTGGTGCCGGGTTGCTACGAAGACCTGGAACAAGCGGAACTGATCGTGCTGGTCGGCTCCAACACCGCATGGTGCCATCCCATCGTGTACCAGCGCATCGCCAAGGCGAAGGAAAGCGCCAAGCCGCCACGCATGGTGGTGATCGATCCGCGCCACACCGCTACCTGCGAATCAGCCGACCTGCATCTGCCGGTGAAACCNGGTACGGACGTGTGGCTGTTCAACGGCCTGCTGGCGTTCCTGTTCCAGCATGGTGCGATGGATGCGCGTTTCGTGGAGGCGCATACCGAAGGCTTTGCACAGGCCTTGGCGGCCGCGCAGGCGGATGCCGGCGATCCGGCCGAGGTGGCGCGCATCTGCGGCGTGCAGCTGTCCGATCTGCTGAACTTCTACCGCTGGTTTGCGCGCTGCGAACGTACCGTCACGCTGTTCTCGCAAGGCGTGAATCAATCGTCCAGCGGTACCGACAAGGTCAACAGCATCATCAATTGCCATCTGCTGACCGGGCGCATCGGCAAGCCGGGCATGGGGCCGTTCTCGCTGACCGGCCAGCCCAATGCGATGGGCGGGCGCGAAGTGGGCGGGCTGGCGAACATGCTGGCGGCGCATCTGGAGCTGGAAAACCCTGCGCATCGCCAGCTCGTGCAAACCTTCTGGCAGTCGCCGCGCATGGCCGAGCGTCCGGGCCTGAAAGCGGTGGATCTGTTCCAGGCGATCGGCGAGGGCAAGGTGAAGGCGCTATGGATCATGGCGACCAATCCGGTGGTGAGCCTGCCCGATGCCGATCGGGTGAAGCAGGCGCTGGCGCGTTGCGAATGGGTGGTGAGTTCCGACATCGTCGCGCAGACCGATACCAATGCGTTTGCGCACGCGCTGCTGCCGGCGCTGGGCTGGGGCGAGAAAGACGGCACGGTGACCAATTCCGAGCGGCGTATTTCGCGCCAGCGCGCGTTTCTGCCGGCGCCGGAGCAGGCGCGCGCGGATTGGCGCATCGTCTGCGAGGTGGCGCGGCGCATGGGTTATGCCGAAGGCTTTCAGTTCGACGACGTGCATGCGGTGTTTGCCGAGCACGCGCGGCTTACCGGCTATCGCAACGATGAATCCGCTGCGCGGCGCCTGCTGAATCTCGGCGGCCTGGCCGANCTGGATCGCCAGGCTTACGACGCGCTGCAGCCGGTGCAATGGCCGGTGNCGGCGAATGGTGAGGGCGCAGCGCGCCTGTTCGCCGATGGCCGGTTTTCGCATGCCGACGGGCGTGCGCGTTTCATCGCCACACCCGCGCGGATGCCGGTGCATGCCACCGATCGCGAATACCCGCTGGTGCTCAACACCGGCCGCGTACGCGACCAATGGCACACCATGACGCGCACCGGCAAGGCGCCGCGGCTCACGGGACATATCCCCGAACCTTTCGTCGACATGCANCCGCACGATGCCTTGCGCTGCGGCGTACGCGAAGGCGAGCTGGCGCGCGTGCAATCGCGCTGGGGTGCGATGGTGGCGCGTGTGAAGCACAGCGGCGGCATTCTTGCCGGCAACGTGTTTGTCCCCATCCACTGGAACGATCAGTTCGCTTCCGACGCGCGCGTCGGTGGCGTGGTCAATCCGGTGGTGGACCCTGTTTCCGGCGAACCGGAGTTCAAGCACACGCCGGTAAGCGTGGAGCCTTTTCCGGTGCGCTGGTATGGCTTTGCGCTCAGCCGCAAGCTGCTGATGCCGGATGGCTTGAGCTACTGGACCTCCATCCAGGGCGACCACTTCCGCCGTTACGAAATCGCGCACCGTGAGCGGCCGTCCGAATGCAGTGCCTGGGCGCGTGCGTGGCTGGGCGTCAGCGATCCGGAGGCCGATTGGCTGGAATACGAGGACCGCAGCACCGGCGTGTACCGCGCTGCGCACGTGATCGACGATCGCATCGAGGCCTGTGTGTTTCTTTCCGCGCGCCCGGACCTGCCTGCACGGCATTGGCTGGCGAGCCTGTTCGTGCAGCCGCAACTGGAAGAAGCCGACCGCATCGCGTTGCTGCTGGGCGAGCCGGGTGGATCGGCCGCCGCAACTGGGCCGACGGTGTGCTCATGCTTTGGCGTAGGACGCAACACCATTTGCGATGCGATCCGCGCGCATGGGCTGGAAACGCCGGCGCAGATTACCTCGCGCTTGCGCGCGGGCGGCAATTGCGGTTCGTGTGTGCCGGAGTTGCGGCAGTTGATTGCGGAAGTGCGGGCGGAGGTGAATGCGTAGGGGGAGAACCTGGGTGGGTGATCTCATACTCGCCAGGATGCATCCCCTCCCCCGCTGCCGCAGGGGAGGGAGCAGAACACTGCGATCAACAAGCTTCTTGCTGAAGTTGGTGATATTGCGCCAATGGGCTCTTACGGTCCGCTTGAACCCAGCCGCTCAATCAACGCCCGCGTCAGCGGCTTGAGGTAATAGCTGTCTTCCGGCACTACTTGCGGTTGCACGCCGTGTGCGCGCAATGCATCGGCCACCACCGGACCGATGGCCGCCACCAGCGTATGCGCCAGGGCCTGTCTCAAGCGTTCGCCATCGACCAGGCGAAACAGCCGTTCCACCTGTTGCAGGCTGGTGAAGGCAATGGCATCCACGCGTCCTTGCTGCATCGACTCGATCAACGCCAGCACCTCCGCGTCTGCTGCCGCATCGGCGTATACGTACGGCCATACCGGCAGTGCCTGCGCTCCGCTATTGGCGAGAAAATCCATCAATGCCGCATTCGGTTCCGTACCGTAAAGCTGCACGCCGATGCGGCGTCCTTTCAGGTCGAACGTCTGCAGCAACGCGATCATGCCTGGCGTGGTGGCAGGGTCGGCAACCAGGGTGGGTTTCAGGCCAAGCTCGCGCAGCACGCGGCCGGGCTTGGGGCCGCGGGCGATGCTGCGTACGCGCGCGAGCTGCGTGATGAACGGTTCGCGCAAGGCGGGCGCGTGATGCTCGATCAGGCTCANCAGCCGACGCAGGCCTTCGCCGGTGAACAGCAGCAAGTCGTCGCAGCCGCCGGCACAAAAAGTCTGCAGCCATTCGAGCACGGGCGCCGGATGGGGNGTGTCGCGGATATCCACCAGCGGGCAGCGCAGTACTGAAGCGCCGCGGCGCTCCAGCAGCGAGGCGAACAGATCCAGCTCGCGCGACTCGGGAATGGCGATGCAGCGGTTTTGCAGTGGGCGTTCCGGATCGCTATCGGTCATGGGTGAAAGTCCTGCTGCCAAATGCATTCATGCCAACGTGCCAAACCATGCATGCTCGTGCGCCAATGCCGCTACTTCGCCAATGATCAGCAGCGCCGGCGGATGCACGGCATGTTCTTTCGCAAGCGCCGGCAAGTCGCGCAGCACGCCGCTGACCACCCGCTGCTGGGGCAGCGTGCCATTCTCGATGATGGCAAACGGCGTGTCCGGNCGCCGTCCGTGTTCCAGCAAACGCTGGGTGAGTTCGTCCAGCCGCGCCACGCCCATATACACGGCCATGGTCTGGTGATCCTGCGCCAGCGCCGGCCAGTCCATGGCATCCATGGATTCCTTGCCATGGCCGGTAAGCAGGTGCACGGTGCGCGCGTGCTCGCGATGCGTCAGCGGAATGCCGGCGTAGGCGGCGCAGGCGACGGCCGCGGTGACGCCGGGAACGATCTGGCAGGCAATGCCGTGCTGGCGCAGGAATTCCATTTCTTCGCCGCCGCGCCCGAACACGAACGGATCGCCGCCTTTCAAGCGCACCACAAGGCGGCCCGCCTGCGCGTGTTCCAGCAGCAATTGGTGAATCTGTTCCTGCTGCGTATGGCGGCCGCCGCAGCGCTTGCCGACGTCGATACGCTCGGCATCGCGGCGCGCCAGCGCCAGCACGGCCTCGCTGACCAGCGAGTCGTGCAGGATCACGTCGGCCTGGTTGAGCGCGCGCAAGCCGCGCAGCGTCAGCAGCCCAGGATCGCCGGGGCCGGCGCCGACCAGCAGCACCGAACCCTTTGGGGACGGCGATGCCGGCGCATGCAGGGCATCCAGCAGCATCTGTTCGGCATCGGCCGAACGGGCCTTGCGCAGCAGCGCCATCACCGGTCCATCGTGCAGCCAGTCGTAGAACGTGCGGCGTTCGGCCATATCCGGCCAGCGTTGCGTGATGCGCGTGCGATGCTTCTGCGCCAGCGCGGTAAGCGGGCCTAGCGCATGATCGAGTTCGGCCTCCAGTGTTTCGCGCACGCGCCGGGCGATCACCGGCGCGGCGCCGCCGGTGGAAATGGCCACCGTCAACGGCGTGCGATCCACCACGGCAGGTACCTGGAAGCGCGACAGCGCAGGCGCATCCACCACATTCGCCAGAATGCGCCGTTCTTCCGCGCTGCGGCGACGCGGGCGTTCAACTCGTGATCGTCGGTGGCGGCAATGGCCAGCCACGCGCCATCCAGCCAGGCGGGTTCGAAAGTACCGTCAAGGCGTTCGATCCGGCCTTCCTCGACCTGTTGCAGCAGGGCCGGCGTAAGCATGGGGGCGCCGACACGGACCCGCGCGCCGGCCGCAAGCAGCATGGCGATCTTGCGTTCCGCCACGTGGCCGCCGCCGACCACCAGCACGGGCAGCCCGGTGAGATCGGCGAAGATTGGATAGAGCCCCATGGTGCTTCGGTTCCCGTACGCAAACGTGTACGCCTAGATTAATGCGGAAACGCNTGCNTGCATTGCGACAATGCGGAATATACCGAGACGGGATGGGATATGGCGGCGATGGTTGGTTCTGGGGTTCGCTCCAGTCTCCAAACGCTAACGCCGCGTTGATGCCTGTTCAGAGCGGCTCGTCATTCCGGCGAACGCCGGAATCCAGTCTGAACACGTCGTGCGAAGCACGCAAAACCTTTTATGTCGTGTGTTGCGCACATTATATTTTGACTGGATTCCGGCGTTCGCCGGAATGACGAGCGTTAGAGCTCAGGTGAAGGTCGGCTCAGGGCCTTACCGCCGTCACCTCGATCTCCACCCGGAACCCCGGATTGGCCAGCCCGGCCACCTGGAACGCCGAACGCGCCGGCAGCTTGGGCTGCTCCTTGGTGCCGAAGAACTGCGTATACCCCGCCATGAAACCGGCGAAATCCATGCGCCCGCCATGGGCTTCGTCACCCACCAGAAACACCTGCATCTTCACGATGTCGCCCATGCCCATNTGCATGCCCTGCAGTTGTTTCTGGATCGCGGTGAGCGCGCCGACGGTCTGGGTCTTGGTGTCGCCGTAGGCNGCTGCCGAATCCTTTGGCGCCTTGGGATCGACTACCGGCGGCACCATGCCGCTGAGGAAGACGACCGACTTGCCGGCGGGCACTTCCACCGCGGCGGAGATGGGGAAATTGCTGTTGGCCAGTTTGTAGCGGATCACGTCCTGCGCCTGNGCCAGGGCCGGTGCTGCGAGCAGCAATGCNAGCAAGACCATTTTCTGCATGATGAAATCCTCCGGTGGAAAAGTGCGTGAAACTCAGTGCATGCCGGCCACNTCCTGCGCCGTGATGCGGTCGTCGTAGTGGTTGCCGAAATGGCTGCGCACGTAGTTCACCACATCCGCGATCTGCGCGTCGCTGAGCTTGGCATCTTCCAGCGGTCCGGCCTCGCCGGTCTGGATGAAGGCAGGCATGTCGCGCCGCCCATGCATCACCACCGCAGCCATGTACTGCGGCGAAACCAGCCGCGGATCGCCGGCCAGCGCGGGATAGGTGCCNGCNCCCGTGGCNCCCTTGGCATNGGGCATGTGGCAGCCCTGGCAGATGTGTTCGAAGATGGTTTTTCCGTCTGCCGTGGCCAGGGCCGAATGCGCATGTGCGGCGTTGTCGGAAGATTGCGCATGCAGGCCGGCGGCGTAGGCCAGGGCGCTTAGCCACAGGCAGGTCATACAGAGATGTTTGCGTAGCGTGGGGCTCATGTGCGGGCCTCCGCCACGGCGCGTTGGTGGATGCGTTCGATCGTATCCAGCGCGGACGTCACGGCGCCCTCCTGCCACGCAGGTAGATACGAGGCGTGTTCGCCGGCCAGCGCAATGCGGCCATCGATCTGGCAGAGATTGTCGTAATGCTTGGCGCGGGCTTCCTCCGACCATAGGCCGAAGCAGCCCAGGGTAAACGGCGACCGATGCCAGCCCACCGCGACGCCGGTTTCGAATTCCTGGCGATATTGCGGGTGGATCTGGCTGCCGTATTCCAGCGCTTTTTCAACGCGCTGCTGCGGCGTCATCGCNGTGAATTCGAAGGCATTGAGGCCCCAGATATAGGCGCCCAGCAACACGCCCTTGCCGTTGCCGAAAAAACCGCTGCTGGGATAGCCGATGTTGGCGATCGGCAGATCGGTGTAGGTGATGCCGCCGTAGATGTGTTCGTCCTGTTCCCAGAAGCGCCGCTTGAACTGCAGGCCCACCTTGACGGAGGCCGCGTACGGCACCGCGCTGATCGCCTCCTGCATCGGCGCGCCGACGTTCATCGGGATCTGGCTGAGCACGGAGAGCGGAATCGTGCAGATGCACCAGTCGCCGCGTGCCTTCAGCTGCGTGCCTGGTTGGGCGGTGTCTTCGTAGGTGGCGGTGACGCCATGTTCGTCCTGCTGGATCGCCGTGACCTTGGCGTTGTAGCGGATCACCCCTTCCAGTGCGCGGCCGAACGCTTCACCGATGCGTCCCATGCCACCCACCGGCTGGAACAGCGAGGTCTGGAATTCATAGATTTCGCCGGCGCTGAGACTGCTCCACAGGTGCGAGCCGAGCAGTTCATTGAGCGCAATGGGCGTGGAAGGAAGCGGGCGGGCGGAGAGGCCGCCGCCCGGGTCCTTGTCGAAACCGCGCCGGTTGCTGCTGGTGATGCCGCGCGCATAGGCCAGGTTTTTATTGAGCGCGCCCCAGTCACGCAGCGATTCGAGCAGTATTTCCTGGTCTTCCTTGCTGACGGCCGCATCGAGCTTGCCTTGCTGCGTACTCTTGGCGAGCAGTTCGGCGACGTGGCCGCGGTAGTCGGCGTTGACGGTGCGATAACGCTGCGGCTTGCCGCCGAACGCACGCGCGCTGTGCAGGTAGGCATTGTGGTTCACCTGCACGAACGGCTCGAGCGGCACGCCGAGTTTCTTGCAGTAGCCGATGATGCCGTGATGGTGATACGGCAAACGCCAAGGGCCGGGATTGATGTAAAGCCCTTCGTCGAACTGGCAGTGCTGCGTGAAGCCACCCAGTTCGGTGTAGCGATCGCCNCCACGCAGCGACCAATTGCGGCCGCCTGGGCGATGGTTGTATTCCAGCACCTGCACCTGGTAGCCGGCCTGGCGCAGTTCGTAAGCGGCCACCATGCCGGCAATGCCGGCGCCCAGGATCAGCACCNTGNTGTTTTTCGGTGCGCCTTGCAGATGGGGTTGGCCTTTGAAGCTGGACTCGGCCGCCAGGCCAAGGCTGCTCATGGCCTGATACATCGCCGCGGCGCCTGCGCTGATTCCGATCATGCGCAGGAGGTCGCGGCGTTTCATGGAGAACGTAGGGGGTGTGTCTTGCATCGACATATCTCGCGAACGGGCGGCAACGTTCTCATGGAAGAGGAAAGGG
>JGI25157J39369_1000977_pt1 | contig 13365 bp, 8 predicted proteins | sample AraplaCL_Col_mCL_FD_39369 | JGI IMG/M metagenome (IMG submission 39369)
CATCCGCTGCGCAACAGACCGATCCCGCCGCACCAGGGACGGCCGCAGCGGATGCCGCACCGGGTGCAGCGATACCCGGACCAGCATCACCGGCGGCGGGCGCTCATCCGGCGGGGGCAGCGACAGGCGCACGAGCACCCGCTGCCGCGGCAGGTGCCGCACGGCCGGGCGCAGCAGGGGCAGCGCATGCGGCTGCGGGGGGGGCGGGCGGCGCCGGCGCAGCACGAGGTGTGCATGCGCCGGGCGCAGGAGGTGCCGCAGGCGCGGGACAAGCTGGCGGCGGCGACGCAGGAGGCGCTGCGAGCGGACTCGATGCCGCCGATACCGGCGACTTGGCGCTGATCGACGAAGAACTGGCCGAACACCTGCGCTGGTCGTCGGCCTCGCTGCGCGTCGGTGCAGCGGAATCCACGCAACGCGCTGCGTTTATTGCCGAACAGGCCGGTGCCGGTTTCACCGAAGGCGCCGGCAGTGGTTTCCTGATGGGCCTGGGCATGGGTGCGGGCACACGGGTCGCACTCAAAGGTGTGGATTTTGCCGTGCGTCGCTTTGGCGGACGCATAGCCGGCGGCGCTGCCAAGTTCACCCCGGTCCCGGCCGTCGGCGCAATCATCGGTGGCGCGATGTCGGCCTATGGATTGGCGACGCGCAATTGGGAAGACACCGGCAAAAAAATCGGCCGCATCGGCCAGGGCGCGTCCACTTACGAACAGATCGCCAACACCATCGACGCGATTTCCGAAGTGATCGACGTCACTACCAATATCTTGAATGTCATCGCGGGTGTCTGCGGTGCGATCGCCGTCGGGCTATGGGTTGCCGCCGTGGTCACGGTCGGCGTGCTGTCGCCCCTGGCAGGCATCCTGACCGAGGTGGCGCTGGCGATCGGTGCGGCAACGATGGTTCTCGACGGCATCAATGCCGGTGTCTTGCATCCGGTCTCACTGGCTTTTCGCGCCTTGCACGAATTCACCAGTCAGGCCGACCCGACCCAAGTGGAGGCCGACGGCGCCGAGCTGTCTTCCGCCGCGGGGGCCGCGGGCGGAGCACTGGGTGGTTTTGCCGGAGGCAAGTTGGCCCATGTTGGTGCACGACCACCCTCAGCGCACCCGGAACCCGATCCCCGCCCCGATCACCCCAATCCGTCGGCACGCGCTGGCGAAGGACCTACCGTCACCGCGATCCCACCGGTAGATGAGCACGCGGCACCCGGTGCCGCAACCGAACATGCGCCCGAACCGGCGCCTGGCGCCGCCGACCATCCGAACGCGCCGCCACATGAAACGGACCCGAACACCGCGGCCCCACCGATCGATCCGAACGCACCTGCTTATCGCATCAGCGACGAAGCCAATGTGCCGCCCGCCGCCGCACCGCCACCAATAGCTGATCAAGCGCCCCTGCCGGGCGTGGTCGATCGCGATTACGGTCGCGGGCACAGCCCCCCACCTGGAGCAACGCCACCGCCAGGTACCGCTGTTCCGGGCCAGCCCGAGCGCGCGTTCATTCCGAACCAACCCGAACTCAACAAACCATGGATGTATGACGAGCGCGTACCCAATCGCGGCGACCTGGGACAGAACGTGCAACGCGATCATGTGATCTCACAACAGAAGATCCGCGATCAAATGGTCGATCCGCACGGCGTCCTGCGAGCCCCCGATCTGAACTCACTCACCGTGCTGGCGGAAACCGGTAAGGCGACCCCCACCAGCCCGGCCAAGCCGCATACCCAGGCCACCTTTATCGATCCGCAGGCCGACGTACCCGAGATCCATCGCTTACGCGGTCTGGGTCGGCCGGCCAACTGGACCACCGACATCATCGAGCCTAGTCGAAATGCCCGCTTGCGCGCGGGTTACGACCCCGCCGCGGTGGATACCGTATTGCTCGATCAAACGGGCCGTATGCATGAGCAATACCGCAATCACGAAATCAACGATGCGCTGAAGACTCTGGCCACCGCTGAAGCCAAAGCGGGTCGAACTGCCGGGGCCGATACCGATCTCGCCACCTTGCATGGTCAACTCGATCAAGCTTTTCCTGGCGGACCTTCATCGCCACCACCTGCCGCCACAGCGGCAGCACCCGGTGCCACTGTCCCTGCAACGGCACCCGCGGCACCGACAGCAACTACGGTCACTACATCGGCACCCATCGCACCACCCACGGCCGGGCATCCCGCCGAACCACCCGGTTTGCTGCCGGATCACGTCGATACTGCCGCCGGTGCCGGTGCGCCCGCGGGCCCCACATCCGTTCCACCGGGGGAACGCGTTCGTATTGCTACCGATGAACCGCAACGTGTTCGCATAGCAACTGATGAGCCGCAGCGTGTTCGCATAGCTATCGATGAGCCGCAGCGTGTTCGCATAGCTATCGATGAGCCGCAGCGTATTCGCATAGCTACCGATGAGCCGCAGCGTGTTCGTATTGCCACCGACGAGCATCCATTGCACGAACCCGACGTCCTGGCTGAGCACGAACACGAACCGACACCGCCAGCCAAGCGCACCATGCGTGTCGGCGACAGCACGCGGGGCACTGTCCCGCTCACCGCCGAACAACGCGTCGACGCGCGTCGTCGGCTATCGGCGCAAATGGGTGTTCCGGACGATAAGATTTTCTTCTCCGATACGATACCTACCTCGTTCGCACCGAACTTCGACATCATTGTGGTCGGGCCAGACCTCAACCCCATACCTGTCGCCGCACGTCCCACCGGGTTGCGCAATCCGGCCAACGCGGCACTGGAAGCCCAGGCGGTACTGGGGCATGAAGCCATCGGCCACCGCGAAGCCTGGCTGGCGGGACAAACGCGCGAGGACGTGTGGCATGAAGAGATGCAGGCCAGCGCCCGCGCCGCCCTGCATACGCCTGATTTGCCGCACGAGCAGGCGCAATTGCTGATGCAGGATGCTGCCGCGCGGCGACCGACCGGGCACGACGAGACCGTTTACGTTTTCACCGACCGCGTCGGCCCCGATGGAAAACCGATGCCGGAGCCACGCGGCCCCGGCTCGGCGGGCTCCGGTGGTCCACCGGCACCGGGCACTCGTCCGCAAGACGTGCTGCCCAAAGTGATGATCGATCCTTCCGTCATGGGACCAGCGCCTGCGGGCCGTGCTGCGACGGCTGCAACACCTGCCGCACCGGTTCCAGCGATGCCGTTGCCCGGCACCGCTGCGACGGCCCCAGCGGCCATGGCGAATACCCCGCGCGGCGGGGCCGGAACAACGCCCTCGGTCGTCGCACCGCGCTTGCCGCCCGCGCTGGCCGCGCCTCACTCCCCTGCGCCAGCGGATGGCGCTCATGCCCCGCCGAAAGGCAACGCGTTCGTGCGCGGTTTGCGCGAAGGGCTAGAACCGATCGTCATTCACGCCAATCCGGCCTATACGCCGCCGCCCGTGACACCGCAGCAAATCATCGATATTCAAAACGAAATTCTCAGCCTGCTGGCCGCGCGCGCCGAGGCGGAAAATGCAGCGGCGCGCATGGCAACCGAGCGCTCGCATCACCAGGCACAACAGGCCCCCTTGGCGCGTGCCCATCAGGAAATGAGCGGGGCGCAAACCGCCGTCAGTGCACATCAGGCGGCAGTGCAGCGACGTCAGCAAGCGAACGAGGCGCAGCAGCGGCGCACACGTGAATCGGGCGCGACGCTGGCCGGCGCCCCCAATCGACTGGCCGGCCTGAGCGTTATCACCATCCCGTTGGGGTTGTTCCTCAATCTGACCCAATATGCACATCTGTTGCCCGAAGGCAGCGTGCGCAGCGGCATGATGAAAATGGATGGCGACAGCCGCAAGCTGCTGGCCTCATTCGCGGAGATGGGGCAAAGCGTCGACACGCAAAACGCGGCAACGCCCGCCCGACAGCAGGCCGTATTGGCCGATGCCGGCCGCCTTGGCAGCACGTCGCAGCAAGCCACGCCGACCCGCCAGGGGTTTGTCAGCGCCGCCAGCGGCGCGCAGGCTCTGCAGCAGGCCAATAGCGATCGCATCGCGCGTGCCGGCGCGGCCCATGCCGAGGCCAACGGGCAGGCGCAGGTACTCGGCAACGATGCCGGGCAACGCCAGGCCACCGTACAAACCTTGTCGCAAACCCTGCAGACTTGGGCGCAAGCTCACAAGGCGCAACGGCAAGCTGCCTTGCAAACCACCGCCGCGCGCATCGAAGCGCAAGGCGGCCATGTCATCCAGCGTAGCGAGGGCTGAGCATGCAAAACACCGAACAACGCTTGCGCCATGCCCGCAAACAAGGCGACCCGAGCCAGCTTGCTTTTGCCCTGGCCGAACACGCGGATTTCCTGGCTCGAGGCGGCCGCATACGCGAAGCACGCGACCTGCTGGACGAAGCCGCTGCCTTGCATCAACAACTGCAGCATGACTACGACGAAGTCCGCTGCATCCACCTCGCCGCCACCTTGTCGCGTTTCATCGGCGATCTCGAAGGGGCTTGCGAGCGCGCCCGGCGAGCGCTCGAACGAGCGTCACCGGATACGCCAGAAGCTGTTTCCGCCGCAGCGGAACTGGCCGAAAGCCTGGGTGTGCGAGGCGATGCGGAACTGGCTGCGGAGTATTGGCATCTTGCGATAGCCCATGCCGAGGCGGCTGGTGCCCTGGCTACTTCCGTCGCGGCGATGCACCGCCGCCGGGCGATGCTTTTGGCGGCCAACAAACAGTGGGCGCCGGCACTGGATGCGCTATCCCAGGCAAGAGCGCTTTACCGCGCCCATGGCGATGCAGGCGACGCTCTGCGCACACTTATTGAGATCGCCACGGCGCTCGGCCATCAAGGTCAAACCAACGAAGCACACCAACGCTGGCACGAAGCCTGGGTCGACGCGCTAGCGCAAAACGATCTGCACGCACTGTCCGATCTACGTCTGCTACAAGCCAGCTTGCTGTTGCAAGAGAACGATCTCGGCGCCGCGCGCGAAGCGGCGGCGCAGGCGCGACAAGCTGCCCTGGATGCTTCGATGCCGGTCAATTATGTGGCAGCCAGCGTGATGATTTCCGAGCTGGCCGAGCACGTACACGCCGAGCAGGAAGCCTACGCCGCGCTCGCCACCGGATGGGCCACGCTGAGCGATTTGCTGGGCCGCGAGGCGGCGGCGGAAACGTTTCGCCCTCCCCTGCAAGCCTTGCGCGGTCGCCTCGGCGAAGTGCGCTTTGTCGCCGCAAAACACGCTTACGAAGAACAGCAGCGGCAAACGCGCGCAACGATTCATTAAAGGGAAGCACCTTAGCCAACGGCTATGAACAGTCATTTCCATCAGCTAGGTGCCAGTCTGCGGAGCTGGTTGGCGCACCGCTACGACAGCTCTGCCATGGTCGAGCCCACTGCCGCGGACGCGGCGCAGCTCGGAGGCGCCGACACGTTTGTCGCCAGCGCCGGAAACCTGGCCGCGGCGCGGCATCTAGGCAACATGGGCGAGCCTGAAGGCGCATCGACCAAACCACGCTTCGACAACACCGTGCTCCCGCCGCCGTTGCGCATCGGCAGGCCCGGCGGCCTGCATGAGCGCGAAGCCGAGCGCATGGCGCGCGCCAGTTTCAACGTAGACCGCGGCGGCACCGCGCACGACATGCCGGGGGCGCCGACGCCCGTGGGCAAGGCCGATACCGTGCACCTGCCCACGCTGGCCAGCGCCGAGCGGCTGCGCTCTCCCGCTTTGTTCGGTACGCCCTCCGGCGGACAAGCACTCGACGAACGTCAGCGCGAGCCCCTTGAACGTGCGCTCGGACATCGCCTGCCCGGCAGGAGCCTTGCCGACGTGCGCATTCATGACGATGCCCATGCGCATCAGGCGGCACAAGCGCTGGATGCGCGCGCGTTCACTCGCGGCCAGGATATTTTCTTCGGCGCCGATCGTTATTCGCCCGATACCAAGAGCGGGCGCCACCTGCTGTTGCACGAACTGACGCACACCTTGCAGCAGCGCGGCCAGGCCGACCCACTGATTCAAGCGGATTTTCTCAAGGATTTCGCCGGACGTCAGGACGTGCCCATCGCCGGCACCACGGTGCAGCCCCCCGGCACCGTGCGGGTCAAAACCTATGATGGCACTTGGGTGTTTGCACCCTACGGCATATACGGCCCGGGCGACGTGCCGGTGCAGTATCAAGACCGCATCATGGAATCGGGCAAGGCTTTTCAATGGCGCAATCCCGGCGTATCGCTGGGCGCAGCCGTCGATGCCGAAATGCAGCGCATGGAAAATCAGGGCGAATTGACGGTACGCGATATGCGCGTCCTCTCGGAAAGCGCCGGTGCCCGGATGAATATCCGCGTCGCCATGGCGCGTGTGGGCGACGATTACCGTTTCGTCGGCTATGACATGTCGGTCATTTTCGGCGCGACAGATCCGGGTACCGGCAGCGTGATCAACGGTTTCGTCGAAACCGAAAAAGACACCACCGGCGGCGTCGGTCGCAGCCTGTTTGCCGATCGCGTGGTAAGAACGCTCAATAACGGCATTCCAACGATGCAACTGGAGGTCTACACCACCCAGCGCACCGGCGATTTTCATGCCCAGATATGGCAGACGATCGGGCGTCCGGGCATGCCCAACGAACGCGAAAAATATTCGATCGACACGCGCGATATGCTGCGCATCGCGCTGACCTGGAGCGACGCGCTATCGGTAGAGCAACGCGGCGAACTGGTGCGCCTTGCGACAGCGGAGGCAGCCCCTACCCCACAGCAAGTGCAGGCCGCACTCGCCAGCAGCGAAGTGGGCAGCGGCGGCAACGCGCCCGGCGGGTTTTCGCCCGGCGCGCTCGAAGCCATGCAAGGCCTAGCGCGCGAGGTCAACACCAACATGCGCAAAGCGGTGGAGCTGGAACGCTATGATCAGCTCAGCGATCCCGACACCATCGATCGCGTGATCGCAGAGAACGGCGGGTATGCCACCGTCGGCGGACGGCTCTACCGCGTCCAGCGCGAGGGTTCGCAAACCCGTTACAGCGAGCTGCACCCGATTGCCATTCGTACCCTGGTTGCTCCCGGCGAAAGCGTCACCCAGGGACCCGCACCCGCGGCAAAAAACGCCGACGCGCTCAATACCCCCGCCTCACCCGAGGCAAAGCAAGAATCGGTGGTGCAGGCGAAAGAAGGTGATGTCATCGTGGTGCCGTTCACCACGTTTATCGAAGCACGCGATGCCGGTACCGGCCGCGTACTGTTCGGCATCCAGGAAAACCAGCGCTGGTACCGGCTCGAAGCCGGTGAGGGCAAGCGCCTGCAATTCGATCCGCGTACTGGGGAACAACTCGTTCCCACCGGCATGGTCAGCCCCAGTGGGCAGCCGCTGCTGGCGCGGACCTGGGATCCCGAACCCTATACCCCTGCGCAAATGCGGCCTAGCGGTGTGGCCCAAGGCGCTGTGGCCGCTGGCGGTATCTTCGTAGTGCTCAACGAGCTGTTGGGCCCGATCGGGGCAGGCTTGCAGCTACAGCGCGGCAATATCGCCCGCGGACATGCGGAAATCTCCTTCTGGAATGCTCTGGGTGCCAACCCGCGCACCGGCGTCTGGGACGGCATCGACCGCAAGCCGGCTCCTGAAGGTCAAAAGCCGGATACCGCAGTCTTCGGTCATATGTTCTATCCCTACGTTGCCGACATTGATGCCGATAGCCTGCGGCCGAATATCGCGATGCGCGTCGGTTCGTATACCGAATTTCAGTCCCTGCTGGCGGTGGGCAAAAGCCTGGGCGCGATTCAGGAAACCGACGGCAAATTTTTCGCCGTCGCCAACCACATGACCGCGGAAGCGGTAATCCGCTACGACATTACCGAAGCGGTGAATCAAGCCCGGCTATCGACCCTGGCCCGCGCCGAATCGGATTTGCGCAATGAATTGGCCGCGATGCCTGCAGCGCAGCGCGGCGGCAAGATGTTCACCATGAAAGCAGGTGCCGCGATCTACCGCTCCGAGCAAGGCGCTCAATTCATCCGCAACGCCGCCGGACAAATGGGCCCTTCGCCGATGGTGCGTGAAGTCGGCCGCCGAACCAGCAACGTCATTCAGTACATCTGGACGGGCTATGCCGGCACCCGCGTGCAGGTAGCCCCCGCCAACGCCGATGCTTATCGCGCGGCGGCCTACGCGCAATATCCGATTTACCGGCCCATCGACGATGTCTGGAAAGAAGTCAAAGACGCCGGCCGCAGCGTCACGCCGGGCACACTGCCCGGATGGTCGGAAGATCCGCTCAATGCTTTCAGAGCCGGCCCGGGCGAAGGCAAGACCACCGGATTCGGCACCACCGACTACGTGCGCGACCCCGAAAACCGCGGCCAATGGACCATCGCCACGGGTGAGCTGAAAACCTTCTGGGTATCGGCCGACGATCTCACCGGTGTCGACGATAAGACGCTGCCGAAAGATTGAGCTACGAGCCGTGCTGTTCAAGCCGGAGATCCACGATGCGGTGATCTACCGCGACTGGCGCGGGAAATCGGGCGACTGCCAGATGTCCGGCTTGTGCAATTACCCGCTTGAACTGGCCGACCTCACACCGATGGCCATCTGACCCCTCGCAGGAGATTGCCCCCCGTTTGCCGCTTGCCGAACCTCAGAGGTTCCCGGCTCCCTTGCGCAGCCAGGAATCGATCAAGGATTTCTCGTAGCGCAGCGGATCCTGATCCGATCCAAAGCCGTGGCTGAGAAAGGCCGGGTCTCGCAGCTTGCGTTGGCCCTCGCGCAGCACCTTGCCGTCGGCACTATACAAAGTGAAGTTCAAGTCGATGCGCGGCGGGTACAAGTCCTTGATGATGCGCACGTCGTCGAAGCGAGGCCCGCGCCAGGGCTCGTATTCGCCGGCACGGTCCACATCGGTCACCTCGATGTCCAGCCGCTGGCCCGACGCCAGCATGCGCGAGGCGCGCTGGACGATGTAGGCTCTGAGCGGCTCCAGGTATTCGTCGGCCTTGATCAGGTGCACCCCGGAACTGCGCTTCGCCTCGGTGAAGTGCTGGGGATCCTTGTAGTGCACGTCGACATTGCCCTGCGGTGCCGCCGCCCACCCCGCGGCGGAAGCAAAGGCCAGGCTGGCAACGCACAGCAGGCGGAACAGCGAGGAAGATTTCATGGCAGGCCTCCCGGAACGGACTTCAGTATACGTCCGGGTCGGAAGACAGGTCTGAAAAACCGCCCACCCGATTCACCTTCTCCATCGCCATCAGCTCGGCGCTCACTCCCACTCCCCGGTAGCGGGTGGGAGCAAGCGCATGCCCGTTGGTCCAGGCGGCGAAATGGCGACACCGGCTTAGTTTGGCGGCGGAACCATGCCTGCTTTCAAGTGTCCACAACGCGTGGTCTGAACGCGTCCGTTGCCGGGAAACAACGACTACCCCAAGTCATGAAAAAGAGAAATGGATTTCCGAAAACGCCCAGGCATAGGACATGGCGTCAGCCTTGCAGAGCGCCGTCGCTCACCCTTGCTGCAGCGCATCCGGCAATGAGTCGGCGTCCCTCTCTGCACGACCCGATTCACCGTAGCGTCGCGCTCGTCGTCGCGACTTCGTTTCATCTTTTCGTATTGATTCTGATGGTGTGGCCAGCTATCCAGGAGCGGAGCACCGTCCCGATCGAAGACAGCCGTCTGCAGGCGATCCAAATACGCTTCTTCCGACCGCCACCGCCGCCTTCAGCGCATAGGGCCGCATTCGCACCACCGGTGATCGCACCGGCCGCGCACGTTCGCACAACGTCGGCGGCACAACCGTTGAAACCCCCGACAGTTCAATACGTCACGCCCGCCCCTTCACCATCAGCTCCGATTATGGGCAATAAAGGAACGCCCAGCGATGGAGGCTTCCAGCAACAGCTGCTCAAGGCCCGGCACTCCTATGCGGTTCACGGGATTCCGGGATCCGACAAGCCATTTGTACCCGGCATCCGTTTGATCGACTCCCGTTCGCAAGGTGTCGGTGCAGCGATGCGCCAGGCGCAGCGCCTCTTTGGCGTTACAAGCCGTCATTGCATGGACGTCGATGTATGGCGAAACCTGACTCCCCGGGAATTGATCGCGCGACACATTTCGCCAAGCGATGTGGATCAAACCGACGAGAAATATCACTGCAATCAACCGCTGGGTTTGAGTTTTTAGTCGACGCTAATTAAAGAGCGAAGGGCGACCCTTGGCCTCCAGCAGCCTCTCAATACCTGCCATCCGATTCGACCCATCTGCCTGATCATAAGCCTGCAATGACTCAGCTGTCGTTGGGGTCGATCGTGACGGACGCGCCTGCATGAAGCGCGATCGGCTTCGTCCATGCACCGCATTTCACGCGCGTCTGTTCGCCGCCGATGCTTCGTACCGTGACCGACGCGATCTTGCCTTGTAGCCAGGAGAAGTCGACCTGAAAGCCGCCGCGCGCGCCCATGCCCGTCACGCTACCCGAGGCCGCCCAGGCCTTGGGGAGTGCCGGTAGCAGCTCGATCAAGCCAAGGCGCGAATACATCAACATTTCCAGCATCGCTGTCGGCGTGCCGTAATTGGCGTCGATCTGGAAGGCGTCGCTGTCGGCGCTTAGGTTGTACACATCGAAGAAATTCTGCGCGGTGCCGTTGCTGTGATTTTTCGATGGCAACAGATTGGTGAGCAACAGCTGATAGGCCTTTTCCGCCTTCTTCAGGCGTGCCCAGCAAATCGCACGCCAGGAGCAAGCCCAGCCGTAGCCGCTCGTGCCGCGCGCCTCAAGCAGTTTGGTAACGCCTTCGATCAAGGCGGGCGGGCTGTCGTCGAGGCGAATGCGATCGCCGGGAAAGAAGCCCACCAGCGGCGACAAATGCCGATGCCTCGTTTCACCGAGATTGTCCGGCGTCATCCATTCCTCCAGCCAGCCGTTCTTGGGACTCACCTGAGGCAGATACAGGCGGGCTTGCAGCTGCGCTATCGATGCGGCGTAGTCCGCGTCCCTGCCCAACAGCGAACTGGCCTGACGATAGTTTACGAACAGGTCCCACACCCATTCCTGTGCGTAGGTGATGCCCTTGGCATCGAGCGGACCCTGCTCCGGCGACCAGTCGGCGTCATCGATCAGGACACTGCGCGCGACGCCAGTTTTCGGATCCGTCACAGTAACGGTAAGCAGTCGCGACTCCCAAAACTCGCAGGCGCCCTTGAGCAGGGGATAGATGCGCGCGAGGTAGTCGCGATCCTGGGTGTACTGATAATGCTGCCAAAGATTGTTGCACAGCCATGCATTGCCGGCCGGGTGCCACCGCCAGCCTGCGCCGCCATAGATATTGGTGGAAATACCCATCGTCCAGCCGGCGATCTTGCCCGAACTATTGCGAAACACATTGCGCGGATCGTTGAAGTACCGATGCGTCATGGCCGTCCAGGAGGCTACCTGGCTGAGGCAATAGTCGGTCAAGGCATCGAAGCACGAAGGCAGCCCGGCGCGATCCGGCAGCCAGTAATTCATCTGGATATTGACGTCGCTGTGATAGTCGGCCATCCAGGGAGGCGCGTTGTTGTTGATCCAGAGGCCTTGCAGACCGGTCGGCAAGCTGTCGCGCGAACCGGCGATCGTCAGATAGCGCCCAAACTGCAGATAAGACGCTTCCAGCTCCGGATCGGCCGCCGAGCCGGTCGTGGCCCGTGCCTGAAGACGCGTCCACGTATCCATCTCGCGCTGCGCCTTCGTCGACGCGCCGAAGTCGACATTCATCGTGTCGAATAAGGAGCGATAGTCGACCACGTGCGTATGCAGCAGCATTGCCGGCGTATGTTTGGCGGCAGCTTCTGCTTTCTTTACCGAAAGCTTTAATGGATCGAGCGAGGCATCCATGAAGCTCATCGCCGGATCCGGGGTGTAGTTGGTGCCTCCGCAGAAGATGATCGTGAGCGCCTCGCAGTTCGCAAAGCGAAGCCCCCTGGCATCCGTCGTCACCGTACCGGACGCCGCCACGGCCTTGATGTTCGCCGCGTACTTGAGGCCGTTGTCCAGGACGCCTTCGAAATGGCTGCTCGCACTCTCGGCTTCATGGCGGCCGGCTTCGCCATGCATACCCTGCAACTCGATAGAGCCGTTATAGACGCCACCGCCGGTTTGAGACAGATGGACCGCAATCATGTCATCGGGGTGGCTGGCAAAGATTTCACACGCGTAGCCGACGCCATTTTTTTGATACGTCACGCGAACGCATCCCTGGTCCAGGTCCAGCTCGCGACGGTACCCGGTGATGTTCGCGGCCTCATGCCCTTCTATCGACATGTACAGCTTGGCCAGCATCACCAGGCTGCCGAAGTGCCCCGTCGTGTACTCGAACTGACCATCGTCACCCAGCGACACATCGCCTTTGCCGAGCCACATCGAGGCATCGGTGAGGTAAAGAAAATTTCGCGCCGGACCGCCACCGACCAGAGCACCAAGACGCCCGTTGCCGATCGGCAAGCCCTCGCGCAGTACGTTCGACTCCAGCGCCGGCGTGCCGTACCAAAGCGTATGCCTCGATGCCGCCGCCGGCAGGGAGCCGACCAGGCGTTGTACGGTGCTGCCTTCGGCAAACCTGGGTAAACCAAGCCATGGCAGCATGGCCGCCATGGCGCCGGTCATTTTCAAGAACCGGCGCCTGGCCATCAGATCGGTACGCGCCCCATCCAGTCGCACTGGCTGTTCTTCGTTACTCATCGGCATTCTCTTGGGACCTCATCGTCGGCATCTCGAGTAACCATTACTTGCCGCTCGGACAGGTTTGCGTGGCGGTACCAGCGAATGGCCAGGCCGAACCAGCATCCATGCAGAGACATTCGTTGAAGAATTCGTCCTTTAGGTGTTTAACCGCCACAGGCGCAGCGCTCGGTGCGCATGCAAGCTGTAGCGCATCTGCCCAACACGAAGGGGCAACACCTTAACCCGTCTATTCATGACGCTCGTTTTTGAGCGCGTCCTGCTTTATTGATTGCCAATGGTGTGCTCGCGCAAAACCTCGCCATCCGTCATGGCTTCGGCGTGGGCGTGCCGGTAGTGCGTGTCGGCGACCGTTGGCAGGTGGGCTATGAAATCCATCCAACCAACTTTTCCACCGAACGGCTTACCGTCACCAAGTTCACCGTAGACGATGCACGCGACACGATCATCGAGCTTTCGCCTGATGGACCATGCCGCCATGGTTGGCATCGTCGCCTCTTGAAGGGAAAACGGATCGAAAGTTTATTTGTCGTACTATAGTATATCCTTTACTTGACTTGCATCACTCATCCTTGTCAAGAGTAGTTGGAGATGTGGGCGTGGCCGCCGCTGAGCATGCTCGGTCGCAACGGTCGCAAAGTGACCGGTGGCAGTTCGGCAAACGACAAAAGGGGTTCCTCGCTTGATGAAATTTTCAAGAACATGCGCCCGCCG
>JGI25157J39369_1000982_pt1 | contig 13338 bp, 8 predicted proteins | sample AraplaCL_Col_mCL_FD_39369 | JGI IMG/M metagenome (IMG submission 39369)
TGGCCTTCGTCGAGCCGATCTATCGCGGCAAGTCGATTACCTCAGGGCAGGATGCGCTGGCATTCGTGCAGGGCGTGGCAGGGGTGCTGACGGCGCTGAACGTCGACGCCGAGACGCGCATCGCCGGGCTGCTGTTCGAACTGCATATCCTCGATCTCGACGTGGCGGCGACGATCGAAGAGCGCTACGGCAAGGATATCGCCGACCTGGTCGCCGGCGTGCGCCAGCTGATGCGTTTCCATGGTCTGACTTTCCAGCATCCGCAGGAAGTCTTGCGCGGCAAGAACGCGGCGCAGCAGGCTGCGGCGCAGATCGAGACCCTGCGCAAGATGCTGCTGGCCATGGCCACCGACATGCGCGTGGTGCTGGTGCGCCTGGCCTCGCGCGTGACGACCTTGCGCTATTTCGCCGAGAACAAGATGGAGAACGAGACCACCGCGCAATATGCGCGCGAGACCTTCGATCTCTATGCGCCGCTGGCCAATCGCCTCGGCATCTGGCAGCTCAAATGGGAGCTGGAGGATTTATCCTTCCGCTTCATCGAGCCGGTCACGTACAAGCGCATCGCCAAGATGCTGGAAGAGAAGCGCATCGAGCGCGCCGAGTTTGTCGCAACCGCCATCGAGCGCCTGCGCACCGAGCTGACTACCGCCGACATCAAGGCGGAAGTCTCGGGGCGGCCCAAGCACATCTACAGCATCTGGAACAAGATGCGCGGCAAGTCCATCGATTTCTCCGAGCTGTACGACGTGCGCGCCTTCCGTGTCATCGTCGACGATGTCAAGGATTGCTACACGGTGCTCGGCATCATCCACAACATCTGGGTGCCGATTCCCAAGGAATTCGACGATTACATTTCGCGCCCCAAGCAGAACGGCTATCAGTCGCTGCACACGGTGGTGGTGGCGGAAGACGGTCGTCCGCTGGAAGTGCAGATCCGCACGCGTGAAATGCATCATTTCGCCGAATACGGCGTGGCCGCGCACTGGCGCTACAAGGAAAGCGGCGGTTCCAATTTCGCCGCGCAGAAGTACGACGAAAAGATCGCCTGGCTGCGCCAGCTGCTGGCCTGGAAGAGCGAAGTTTCCGACGCCGTCGTGGAGCAGGAAGAAGTGCGCCGCGACTGGGTCGAGAAGCTCAAGTCGACCACGCTCGACGAGCGCATCTATGTCTTGACGCCGCAGGCGCGCGTGATCGAATTGCCGAGCGGCGCCACGCCGATCGATTTCGCCTATCACCTGCACAGCGATGTCGGCCATCGCTGCCGCGGTGCTCGCGTCGACGGCGTCATGGTGCCGCTCAATACGCCGCTCAAGAACGGCCAGACCGTCGATATCATCACCGTCAAGAGCGGCCCCGGCGTCGGTCCGTCGCGCGACTGGCTGAGCGCCGGTTATGCCGCCAGTTCGCGCACGCGCTCCAAGGTGCGCGCCTGGTTCAACGCCATCGAACAGCAAGAGACGCTGGCGCACGGCCGCACCGTGCTGGAAAAAACGCTGCAGCGCGAAGGCAAGACCGCCGTCAACCTGGAAGAACTGGCGCACAAGCTCGGCTTCGCCAAGGTCGACGATCTGTGCCTGTCGCTGGGCAAGGACGAATTCAGCCCGCGCCAGATCGAGCAGATGTTGCATGAAGGCGAGGAGGGCAAGGAGAGTCGCCAGACCGAGCCCGACGAAGCCTCCATCACCCGCAAGAGCCGCGCCTCCAGCGTGGTGCAGGGCGCCAAGTCCGGCGTGCTGGTGGTCGGCACCGAAGGCTTGATGACGCAGCTGGCGCGTTGCTGCAAGCCGGCGCCGCCGGACACCATCGTCGGCTTCGTCACGCGCGGCAAGGGCGTGTCGATCCATCGCCTGACATGCAAGAACTTCACCGAGATGAGCAGCAAGGCGCCCGAACGCGTCATCCAGACCGAATGGGGCGCATCCGGCAAGGACACGGTCTATCCGGTCGACATCTTCGTGCTGGCCGGTGACCGCCAGGGTTTGCTGCGCGATATTTCGGAAATCTTCCTGCGCGAAAAGATCAACGTCATCGGCGTCAGCACGCAAAGCATGAAGGGGCAGGCGCGCATGGGCTTCACCGCCGAGATCGGTTCGACTGCGCAATTACAGAAGGCGCTGGCCGTGATCCGCGAAGTGAAGGGTGTGCTGGAAGCCAGGCGGCAGTAGGCGTTGCGGCTGGTTGCCTGATTGCCGCAGAGTCGCCGGGGAAGATTTTTTTAAAAACTTTTCGCCGGGACTAGCCAAAAATAAAAAATGCCCCTATAATCTCGCTTCTTCACTAGGCGCGTAGCTCAGCTGGTTAGAGCACTACCTTGACATGGTAGGGGTCGTTGGTTCGAGTCCAATCGTGCCTACCAATATTCTTGATGTTGTCGAATATTGGTATCGAAGCAGGCGGCAAGGCTTCGTAAAAACAGCATCAAAAGCAAAATGAATAATGGAAGCGCAGTCCCGGCTTCCATTTTTGCTTTTCGTCTTCCGGATTTCTCTTCTTCTTCTTCTTCTTCTTCTTCTTCTTCTTCTTCCTCGTTCAGTTTCCCCGGCGCGAAAAAAAGCCACCGCAAGCGATGGCTCTCAGCGACAACTTCACAACTGTTTTTATTGATTATTCGTTTTCCCCGCAACGGGTTCGTCCGTGCCGGGCGACACTGGCACGTTCAATACGGCGTCGCGCTTGTCCAGCAGATGCTGGCGCAGGATCGCCGCCAGGCGTTTGCCGTCGCGCGCTTCCAGCGCCTTGACCATCTCGTCGTGATCGTGGGCAGCGCTGTCCCATTTTTCCGGGCGGAAGTTTGACTTGAAGCGCAGCGCCTGCAGGCGGCGGTTCAGGCCGAGATAGGTCTGGTGCAGCACCGAGTTGCGGGCGGCTTCGTTGATCTTGTTGTGGATGGCCTGGTTGCGGCTGTAATAGCCGGGCAGGTCGTTCTGCGCCTTGCAGGCCAGCATGGCGTAGTGCAGCGCCTTGATCTCGGCGACTTCCACCGGCGTGATGCGCTCGCATGCCAGTTCGCCGGACATGGCTTCCAGGCCGCTCATGAGTTCGAAGGTTTCCCAGATCTCGGTCTCTGTCATCTTCGACACCGACGCGCCGCGGTTGGGCGAGATTTCGATCAGGCCTTCGGCAGCCAACACCTTCAATGCTTCGCGCAAGGGCGTACGCGAAATGCCCAGCGTCTCGCACAGTTCGCGTTCGTTCAGTTTGGTGCCCGGCATCAGCACTGCTTCCACGATCAGATTGCGCAGATGCTCCACGACGGTGTCGTGCAGGCGCTGGCGCTCCAGTTTCGGCAGGGCGGCGGGGCTGCTTGGTTTCTCGGTCTGGTTTAGCTCAATGGTTGAATTTTGCATTCAAAATCCTTAATTTACTTCCTGACGCTATTTTAGCATCCATCGCTTCATTGCAAAAATACCAGCTTTCCGGTGTTGTATGGATGAAAAATATTGCCGCAAGACGCCTGCTTCTGATCTCAAGTAGTTATATATACACGGTTTTCCGCCAAAACCGCCGCCTCACTCGGTACTGGGAGTAAGGACTGCAATGACCAAATAATTCTTTACCTCTCCGAATCTCACTGATAAAGTATTTTGCATTCAAAATACAAAAATGAGTAAAAGACGAATTTCAAAGGAGAAATAAATGTTAAAACTCGACTTTCATCCAGCCGGCCGTCATTTCCTGCAAATTCCTGGTCCCAGCCCTGTGCCTGATCGCATCCTGCGCGCCATGAGCTTGCCCACCATCGACCATCGCGGCCCGGAATTCGGCGCGCTGGGCCGGCAGGTGCTGGATGGCATTAAGAAGATTTTCAAGACCGAGCAGCCGGTCATCATCTATCCGGCCTCCGGCACCGGCGCCTGGGAAGCTGCGCTGACCAACACCCTCAGCGCAGGCGACACCGTGCTGATGTACGAGACCGGCCACTTCGCCACGCTGTGGAAGAAGATGGCCGAAGCGCTCGGCCTGAAGCCTGAGTTCCTCGGCCTGCCCGGCATCGAGGGCTGGCGCCGCGGCGTGCAGGCCGACCTGATCGAAGAGCGCCTGCGCAAGGACAGCGGCCATCAGATCAAGGCCGTCTGCGTGGTGCATAACGAGACCTCGACCGGCGTGACCTCCGATATCGCTGCGGTGCGCCGCGCCATCGATGCCGCCGGCCATCCGGCGCTGCTGCTGGTGGATACGATTTCCGGCCTGGCGTCGGCGGATTATCGCCATGACGAGTGGGGCGTGGACGTGACCGTCTCTGGTTCGCAAAAGGGTCTGATGCTGCCGCCCGGCATCAGCTTCAATGCCGTGTCGAAAAAAGCGATTGAAGCCAGCAAGTCTTCCAGGTTGCCGAAGGCTTTCTGGGGCTGGAATGAAATCATCGAGATGAATGCCACCGGTTATTGGCCGTACACGCCCAACACCAATCTGCTGTACGGCTTGCATGAAGCGCTGGAGATGATCCTGGGCGAAGGCCTGGACAACGTCTTCGCGCGCCATGAGCGCCTGGCAGAAGCCTGCCGCCAGGCTGTCACGGCCTGGGGCCTGGAGATCCAGTGCGCCGATCCGGCCGTGTATTCGCCGGTGCTGACGGGCGTGATGACGCCGGCCGGTTTCGACGCGGATGCGATCCGCAAGGTGATTTACGAGAACTTCAACATGTCCCTCGGCACCGGCCTGGGCAAGATGAAGGGCGGCATGTTCCGCATCGGCCATCTGGGTGAAGCCAATGACCTGACGCTGATGGCGACGTTGGCCGGCTGCGAAATGGGACTGAAGCTGGCGGGCGTCAAGCTGGCCGGCAGCGGCGTGCAAGCCGCGATGGACAACCTGACCGCGAAGAAGAACAAGCCGGCGCTGAAGGTCGCCTGATCATGCGAATCCGCCCGACTTGGCAAATGAAAAAGCAATAACGGAGGAAAGAACGCCGGCGCAGACCTTATGCAAGGACTGCGCCGGCAATGTGGATCAATCACGAAGGACCGGCGCAGCAACAACCCGCAGAGGAATCGAAACCACAGGTTTCACGGCGCGCCGGGGTACCCATACTGGAGACAAAGCAATGAGACACCTGCGCTTGCGCGCGACTACGGTCGTGCTATTGATGTTATGCATGATGTACTTCATCACCTACCTTGATCGCGTCAACGTCAGCACCGCCGCGGCCGGTTTTGCCAAGGAATTCAACCTCTCGAAGACGGAAATCGGTCTGGTCTTTTCGGCCTTCGCCTATCCCTATCTGGTATTTCAGATTATCGGCGGCTGGGTCAGCGACAAGTTCGGTGCGCGCCGCACGCTGATCTGGTGCGGCTTGCTGTGGGCGCTGGCGACGGTGCTGACCGGTTTTGCGGGCGGCCTGATTTCGCTGCTGCTGGCGCGCCTGCTGCTCGGTCTCGGCGAAGGCGCCACTTTCCCGGCGGCGACCACGGCAATGTCGCGCTGGGTGGCAAAAGACAAGCGCGGTTTCGCCCAGGGCATCACCCATGCGTTCGCCCGCATCGGCAATGCGGTGGCGCCGGCAGCGGTGGTGTGGATCATGGCCGAACACGGCTGGCGCGAGTCGTTCTATATCTTCGGCGCGTTCAGCCTGGTGTGGGTGATCGTCTGGGCCTTCGTGTTCACGGAAGATCCGGTCAGGCATCCGCGCATTACGCCGGAAGAGCTGGCGATCCTGCCGCCCGGCAAAAAGAAGAGCCCGCAGATTCCATGGGGACCGCTGTTCAAGCGCATGATGCCGGTCACTATCGTCTACTTCTGCTACGGCTGGACCTTGTGGCTGTTCCTGAGCTGGATCCCGCAATACTTCCTGCACAGCTATGACCTCGACATCAAGAAATCGGCGCTGTTCGCATCCAGCGTGTTCTTCGCCGGCGTGGTGGGCGACACCTTGGGCGGCATCGTCAGCGACAAGATCCTGAGAAGCACCGGCAACCTCAAGCGCGCCCGCAGCTACATGGTGTCGGTGTGCATGCTGCTGACCTTGCTGTCGCTGTTGCCGCTGATGTTCACTCACAACCTGTATGTATCGATCATCAGCCTGAGCGCAGGTTTCTTCTTCGCTGAAATGACGATCGGGCCGATGTGGGCGATTCCGATGGATATCGCGCCGGAATATTCGGGCACCGCCAGCGGCATGATGAATACCGGTTCGGCACTGGCCGCGATCATTTCGCCCGTGCTGTCGGGCTACCTGATCGATAAAACCGGCAACTGGGAACTGCCTTTCCTCGGCAGCATGGTGCTGATGGGTTTTGGCGTGTTGCTGGCGTTCCGCATGCAGCCTGACAGCAAGTTCGAAAACACCACGCCGGATGCAGGCGGCCAGGCAATCAAGGCGCGCGCCTGATTGCATCGGCGTGCATCAATGCATCAATGCGGGAATGCCGTGCGGGCGAATCGAGCCGGCGGCATTCCCGCGCATCATTCCATCGAGGTAGCCATGACAACTTTACTCTTCGCAGCTGAAGAGCTCGGCCATCTGCTGAGCGACGCCTACGCACGGCAGGCGATGGCGATCGTGCCGCCGGAGCTGGCGCCGATTCATTTTGAATTGAGCTGAGCGAATTCAGCTGGATCTTATCTTCGTTTTTTGACAGGACTACTTCATGCTGGTCAAGCCCATCCATCTGATTCCGTCAAGCGGGCGGAACACTGCAGCCACTACGCCATTCGCCATGCAATTGCAGCGCGAGATGCGCGGCGAAGTCATGTTCGGCAAAGCCGATCGCGGTCGTTACGCAACCGATGCATCCATCTATCAGATCATGCCCCTGGGCGTGGTGGTGCCGCGCGATCAGGCTGACCTGAAGCTGGCGCTCGACATCGCGCGCCAGCATCGCATGCCGGTGCTGGCGCGGGGCGCGGGCACCAGCCAGTGCGGCCAGACCGTCGGCGAGGCGCTGGTCGTCGACAACAGCAAATATCTGAATCAGGTGATCGACTTCGATCCAGCCGCGCGCACGATCACGGTTGAACCGGGCATGGTGCTCGATCATCTCAATGCCTGGCTCAAGCCGCACGGGCTGTGGTTTCCGGTCGATGTGTCGACGGCGGCGCAATGCACGATAGGCGGCATGTCGGGTAACAACTCCTGCGGTTCGCGTTCGATCGAATACGGGAACATGGTGCACAACGTGCTGGCCATCGATGCGGTGCTGGCCGACGGCGCCGAAGGCCGTTTCGGCCGTCTGCCGGAGATGCCCGGCAGTGGCCGCATCGGCGACATCGTGCGCGGATTGCAAGCGATTGCGCAGCGCGAGCGCGGCGAAATCATCGAGCGCGTTCCCAAGGTCCTGCGCCGCGTCGCCGGCTATAACATCGACATCTTCGATTGCCAGAACCCGCGCGCCTACACCGACGACGGTGTCGCCAACCTGGCGCACATCCTGATCGGTTCGGAAGGCACGCTGGCTTATAGCCGCCAGATCACGCTGGCGCTGATGCCGCTGCCGGCGCACAAGGTGCTCGGGGTGGTCAACTTTCCGACTTTTTATCAGTCGATGGACATGACCCAGCACATCGTCAAGCTGGGGCCGACCGCCGTCGAGCTGGTCGACCGTACCATGATCGATCTGGCGATCAGCAATCCGGCCTTCAAGCCGGTGATCGAGAAAGCGCTGGTCGGCCGGCCGGAGGCGATCCTGCTGGTGGAGTTCGCCGGCGAGAATCTCGACCGGCAGCTGGATAAACTGAAGCTGTTGAGCGAGCTGATGGGCGACCTCGGCTTGCCCGGCTCGGTGGTCGATATGCCTGTCGCCAGCGAGCAGAAGGCGCTGTGGGATGTGCGCAAAGCCGGCCTCAACATCATGATGAGCATGAAGGGTGACGGCAAGCCGGTATCCTTCATCGAAGACTGCGCCGTGCCGCTGGAGCATCTTGCCGAGTACACGCGCCAGTTGACCGAAGTCTTCCACAAGTACGGCACCGAAGGCACCTGGTACGCGCACGCCAGCGTCGGCACCCTGCACGTGCGGCCGATTCTCGACATGCGGCGCGGCGGCGCCAAAGACATGCGCGAGATCGCCGAAGCCGCCGCCGTGCTGGTGCGCAAATACAAGGGCGCCTATTCGGGCGAACATGGCGACGGCTTGTGCCGCGGCGAATGGGTGGCGTGGCAGTACGGACCGAAACTCAACGCCGCCTTCAGCGAGATCAAGGACTTGTTCGACCCGGACAACCGCTTCAATCCGGACAAGATCGTGCGGCCGCCGAAGATGGACGAAGCGGTCAACTTCCGCTTTGCCCCCGGCTATCGCGAACTGCCTTACCGTCCCGCGCTGGACTGGTCGCAATGGAACGTCAAGCGCGATCCGCTGAGCGGCAAGGAAAGCGCTCCGGGCAGCGGCGGCGACCGCAGCGACGGCCTCGCCAAGCTGGTCGAGATGTGCAACAACAACGGCCACTGCCGCAAGTTCGACGCCGGCACCATGTGCCCGAGCTATCGCGTCACGCACGATGAAAAACACGTCACGCGCGGCCGCGCCAACACGTTGCGGCTGGCCTTGTCGGGCCAGCTCGGCAGCGAAGGGCTGGCCAGTCCCGAGGTCAGGGAAGTGCTGGACCTGTGCGTCTCCTGCAAGGGCTGCAAGCGCGATTGCCCGACCGGTGTCGACATGGCCAAGGTCAAGATCGAAGCGCGCTCTGCATGGGCGGCCAGGAACGGCACCAGTCTGCGCGACAAGCTGATCGCCTACATGCCGGCTTACGCATCTTATGCGGGCAGCGTCGGTGGCGCATTGGCGCTGGCGGAAAGGATTCCGGTGATTTCCGGCTGGGTGAAGGGCTTGCTGGGGCTGGCGCCGCAACGCTCGCTGCCGCGTTTCCGCAAATCGTTCCTGGGCAATGTGCGCAGTTCGCCGATGACGCAGACAGGCAAGGAAGTCCTGCTTTTCGTCGACACCTTCAACAACAATATGGAGCCGGAGAATGCCCGCGCGGCACAGCAGGTGCTGGAGGCTGCCGGTTACCGGGTGCATTTCAATACCTTGCCGGGCCAGCGTCCCCTGTGTTGCGGCCGCACGTATCTGGCCGCCGGGCTGGTCGATCAGGCCAAGGCCGAAGCGCGCCGCACGCTTGATGCGCTGATGCCCTACGTGCGCAAGGGCGTGGCCGTGGTCGGGCTGGAGCCGTCCTGCCTGCTGTCCTTGCGCGACGAGTTCCTCAATTACGGTTATGGCGAAGAGGCGAAGCAGCTGGCGCAGTCGGCTTTCCTGTTTGAAGAGTTCCTGGTGCAGGAACACAAGGCCGGCAAGCTGAAGCTCGATCTGAAGCCCTTGCCGTCCAACAAGATCGTGTTGCACGGGCATTGCCATCAAAAGGCCTTTGACGCCTTCCGTCCGGTGCCGATGGTGCTGCAATGGATTCCGCAAGCGGACGTGTCGGTGGTGGAGTCCTCGTGCTGCGGCATGGCCGGCAGCTTCGGCTACGAAGAGGAGCACTACGCGGCATCGATGGCGATGGCGGAGTTGTCCTTATTGCCGGCGGTGCGCAAGGCCGCGGCGGATGCGATCGTGGTGGCCGACGGCACCAGCTGCCGTCATCAGATCCACGACGGCGCGGGGAGGGAGGCTCTCCACGTCGCGCGCGTGCTGGCGGCGGCGCTGGACGCTTAGGACATTGGTTTTCCGCAGGCGCGTTGTTTATTTGCGCCTGCGGCTTTGACATAATCATTTTTTGTGCTATATTGTTTGCTGTTCCTCGGTTCACAACCGGGCGGCAGGCCGAAAATCAATAAAAAGTGTTCGGTCAGCTGGTGAAGGTTACTCCGCATTACTTCTTCATTTTTGGCCGGTTCCGGTCATGTCTGTAGCAGCAATTCATTTGTAAATCTTCCTCGATACACAAGTTTTAACAAGAGGCTTCCTTGCGCATGTTCAGTTTTCGGCGTTCGTGCCGATACCAGAGCAGATTCACCTTTCGTCGTCGCCACTTTCCAGATAGGACTGGGCGACGGGAATCTCCTCTTGTATCCGCATTGCGCGTGCACATCCGTACATTGCCGATTGTTTGATTGCCGTGTCGATACCAGAGCAGATTCACCTTTCGCGCCACCACTTTCCAGATAGGACTGGGTGGCGGGATTCTTCTCTTGTATCGGCATCCGGGCAAGCCGGTCGCGCATCTCCGTTTCATCGTACCGATACAAGAGCAGGTTCCTCTTGAGGCCACTTTCCAGATAGGACTGGGCTTCGGGAGGCTGTTCTTGTATCGGTATTTCCACGCATGGGTGCGGCATTGTTTGATTGTTGCTATAATCCTCGCCTGTTTCATGGTTGTTTTCCGCCATGTCTGTTCAGCACCACCCCAACATCTGTAAGAGCGAGAAAGGCAAACCGGTTATGACACCGCGAACTACCACCAAGGTCTCTACGCGACGCTAGTCGGGTTCTTTTTCGTCTTCTGAAAAAGCGCGGCTGGTCCGCGTTTTTTTTCGTCCTTATTTTCCGTATTCTTCCGCATTCTATAAATCAAGCTTCGGCAAAATATGCCGGGATGGAGTTCAAAATGGTTTCAGTACGTCTCCCCGATGGTTCGCAACGTCAATTCGATGCACCCGTCACCGTGGCGCAAGTCGCCGCCAACATCGGCGCCGGCCTGGCCAAAGCGGCGCTGGCCGGCAAGGTCGACGGCAAGCTGGTCGACACATCTTTCCTGATCGAAAAGGATTCCGATCTGGCCATCGTTACCGACAAGGATGCGGACGGCCTGGAGGTGATCCGTCACTCGACCGCCCACTTGTTGGCGTATGCGGTGAAAGAGCTGTTCCCCGACGCACAGGTGACCATCGGTCCGGTGATCGACAACGGCTTCTATTACGACTTCGCCTACAAGCGTCCGTTTACGCCGGAAGACCTGGCCGCGATCGAAAAGAAAATGGCCGAGCTGGCCAAGAAGGACGAGCCGGTCACCCGCAAGGTGTTGCCGCGCGACGAAGCGGTGGCCTACTTCAAATCCATCGGCGAGGCCTACAAGGCCGAGATCATCGAATCCATCCCGCAGGATCAGGATGTCTCGCTCTATACCGAAGGCGGCTTCACCGACTTGTGCCGCGGTCCGCACGTGCCGTCCACCGGCAAGCTGAAGGTCTTCAAGCTGATGAAGCTGGCCGGCGCCTACTGGCGCGGCGACTCCAACAACGAGATGCTGCAGCGTGTCTACGGCACTGCCTGGGCCAAGAAGGAAGATCAGGAAAGCTACCTGCACATGCTGGAAGAAGCCGAAAAGCGCGACCACCGCAAGCTGGGACGCGCGCTGGACTTCTTCCACTTCCAGGACGAAGCGCCGGGCCTGATTTTCTGGCATCCGAAGGGCTGGTCGATCTGGCAGCAGGTCGAGCAATACATGCGTCGCGTGTATCAGGACAGCGGCTACCAGGAAGTCAAGGCGCCGCAAATCCTCGACCGCTCGCTGTGGGAAAAGACCGGCCATTGGGAAAACTACCGTGAAAACATGTTCACGACCGAGTCGGAAAACCGCGCCTATGCATTGAAGCCGATGAATTGCCCGGGCCATATCCAGATCTACAATTCCGGCCTGCACAGCTATCGCGACCTGCCGCTGCGTTACGGCGAGTTCGGCCAATGCCACCGCAACGAGCCTTCCGGCGCGCTGCACGGCATGATGCGCGTGCGCGGCTTTACCCAGGATGACGGTCACATCTTCTGTACCGAAGACCAGATCCAGGACGAAGTCGCCGCCTTCAACAAGGTGGTGCGCGAGGTCTACGACAATTTCGGCTTTACCGACGTCGCCGTGAAGCTGGCGCTGCGTCCGGAAAAGCGCATCGGCGAAGAAGCGGTCTGGGACAAGGCGGAAAATGCTCTGCGTGAAGCGATCCGCGCTTCCGGCACCGAATGGGAAGAGTTGCCGGGCGAAGGCGCGTTCTACGGTCCGAAGATCGAATATCACCTGAAGGATTCGATCGGCCGTTCCTGGCAGTGCGGCACCATGCAGGTCGATTTCTCGATGCCGGCGCGCCTGGGAGCGGAATATGTCACGGAAGACAACGACCGCAAGGTCCCGGTCATGCTGCACCGTGCGATTGTCGGTTCGCTGGAGCGTTTCATCGCGATTCTGATCGAAAACCACGCCGGCGCCATGCCGTTGTGGCTTGCTCCCGAGCAAGTCGTGATCCTGAATATTTCCGATGCGCAAGCCGAATACGTCAAAAACGTTGCTCAAACGCTGAAAAAACAAGGGTTTAGAGTGGTGACCGATTTGCGTAACGAGAAGATTACCTATAAAATACGGCAGCATTCTTTACAGAAGCCGCCCTATATTCTGGTGGTCGGCGATAAAGAGCGCGATACAAATACAGTGGCCGTGCGTGCGCGGGGCAATGTCGATCTGGGTGTCATGCCTATCGACGTCTTGGTGGAACGCCTCAGAACCGAGGTGGAAACCAAAGCCTAAAGGAGCAAAGCTCCTTCCAGCGCAAGAGCACGGCTTAATTTATTGGACGTTAAAAGGAAACTGCAATAGCTACTGACAAGTCGCATCGCATCAACGGTGAAATTACTGCACCGGAATTGCGTTTATCCGGGGTCAATAACGAGCCGCTTGGCATCGTCAATTTGGCTGAAGCTTTCCGTCTGGCGGAAGAGGCTAATGTGGATCTGGTGGAAATCGCACCGACCGCACAACCCCCTGTCGCGCGCCTCATGGATTATGGCAAGTTCAAATATCAGGAGCAGAAGAAAGCTCATGAAGCCAAGCTGAAGCAGAAAGTCATCCAGGTCAAGGAAGTCAAATTCCGCCCTGGCACGGATGACGGCGATTACAACATCAAGGTGCGTAACCTGACCAAGTTCCTGGAAGAGGGTGACAAGACCAAGATCACGCTGCGTTTCCGCGGCCGTGAAATGGCTCACCAGGAAATCGGCATGCGCGTGTTGGAGCGCCTGAAGGTCGATCTGGAGCCGTTTGGCCAGGTCGAGCAGTTTCCGAAGATGGAAGGACGCCAGATGATCATGGTCCTGGCGCCTAAAAAGAAGAAGTAAGCAGAAACAAGTACGAAGAAGCAGCCATGCTTCTTCGCGCATCGCAGGACAAGTCATTGCGATGCGTATTCCGGTCCAGCAAGCGATAGCTGTAGCGAAGCCGAAGATTTTGTCGGGAGGCAGTCGTTTTGTTTCCCGCAAAAGCAGCAGTGAAAACTGCTGCCAATAAGTGAGAGCAGGCATCCAAGAGCAACGCATTGTTGCCACCTGCAATCATCAAAAAATGGAGCTGTCCGAAAAGGACAGATAGTGTCATGCCAAAAATGAAGACGAAAAGCAGCGCCAAAAAGCGCTTCCGCGTCCGTCCAGGCGGTACCGTTAAACGCGGTCAAGCGTTCAAACGTCACATCCTGAC
>JGI25157J39369_1000983_pt1 | contig 13332 bp, 22 predicted proteins | sample AraplaCL_Col_mCL_FD_39369 | JGI IMG/M metagenome (IMG submission 39369)
TCNCCCGCCAGTTTTACCCTCGCGTATGGCAAGCTGCTGGCCTCGAGACCCACAATTGAAACGAAGATGAAATGGTCGACGCCGGCACGCTGCGATGCGGCTAGCAGGCGTCGCGTGCCTTCGACGTCGACGCTTGCGGGGCTGACAAAGAAATCAACCGGCCGCATACCACGCTTGGCAATGGGCGAGAGAGTGGCGGCATGGATGACCGTGTTGGCTCCGCGAAGAGCCTCATCGACACCTTGGCCGCTTGCGAGATCGCCGTTGACCCACTCGACGGATCTGTCCTTGCCGGCGTTTCTGACGAGCACTCGCACAATGTGGCCAGCTTCGTTTAACGCGGGCAAGAGATCGTGGCCAAGATGTCCTGTCCCACCTGTCACGAGGATTTTTGCCATTCAAACCTCCCTGTCCGTCTGCAATCCAGTGAGTGAATGCTCTCTCACCAAAACGGCAAAAACTTGGCACTAACCCTTCCAAATGCGGCGCGACCGGATCGAGAAATTGCATGATCTTCGCGCAACTCGCTGAGCCGGCAGGTCGGATTTATGTCAGGCGATCGCCCGCGCCTTGCTAGAAGCGGGCAACCTGGGCAGGGATGGCCGCATGTGCCTATTTAGCCCGACCGTGGATGAACCCGCCTAGCGGAGCACCTGACAACCCGCCCGACTTCCGCTCTGGCGGGTTTACTTTCGGTTGTCCATCTCCCGGTAAATCAAAAGGAGCGTCACCATTTCGGCGCTGCCGGCTGGAGATTTGCGAGGGATGTTCGCCTCAAGAGCGTCTAGCTGGACGCAATCCATTCCCGAGAGGTGTCTCTCAATCGCCTTAATCGCGTAGCGAAGCTTTGAAATCAAATCCACTGCTGCAGTCTGCAAAACTCTCATCTCCAGTACGAGGTCCTCCCAAGTCCCAGTCGGCGAGCAGGGTTACGGCTTGTGACCTCGCATCCAACCTCGGTCCCTGATGAGTTTCTGGCGTCCCGATATTAGCGAATCCCAATTAGGACCTTCGATCTGCGTCTCGCAGCCGGTGAGAACTAATGGTTCTGCCGCTTCTACGGCCTTGAGGGATCTTTGGATCATCCCAGCCCTCGAAAACAGATTCCACGGCGTTTATTCCCCGCGGCCAATCATGGCCGAAGGAGAAACGAGATGGGCGGACGGCGTTTTTCCTTTCGGCGATAGACAGCTTCGGTCTCCGCGTTCCCGGGATGATCCTAGCGGCCTCGTCTCTGGTGATGCCGACCTCGCGGGCATAATAGGCGGCTTTCGCTTCGAGTTCGCTGCCCATGGGTCGAATCAAAGCGCATTTACAGGGTGAGGCTCGCCGCTCTCGCGATGATCAGGGCTTCAGCGATTACCTCGAACACGCTGGGCACTTCCTCGCTGATTTCGGTAGTAGAACGCATGCCTTGTCGGCTGCTTACCATGGCCTTGTGCGCAACGTCGCTGATGATGATCGGATCGTCGCTGGCTCTTTCGCGCAGTTGCCCTGCCATCCATTGGTCGAGGAAGTTAAGGCCGCGTGTTCTCATCGAGCTTGACGCTCAATAGCCGGCTTAGCTTCCGCTGCGATCTACTGCCGCCTCGTCGACTTCCGCTTCCATCTGGTCACTCACCGGCTCGACCTTGGCGGCGCCATCTAGCGGGACACCATCGAACCCCTGTAGCCACGCGTCGGCATGCTCGGCCCAATACTCCGGCACGACGCGTTGCTTTCCGTCCTTGCGTGCCTGCTGGCCATACATCCAGGCGTAGCCGACACGCTCCTGGTCTTTCTTGGCCACAGCCATCTCTATCGCCCCAAGGGTTGCTTTGAGAGCGAGGCCAGTTCGGCCTCATCGACCACACCTGCCATGTAGTTTGCGATTATGCGGGAGGCCACCGCGTCACGCTCCTCAGGCAACTGATCGTCCAGTTTCAGCTTTTCATAAACTCTTCCGAGTAGCGCCAGATCCGATGCATTGAAAATGCCTGCCTCAGTCGCCTTTCTCCGAATTGGCATGGTCTGCCTCCCAAATGAAGGGAAGCATGCCGCAAATCTTCCTCGCCGCGCAAGTGCTTCAAGCGGCCGATCAACCCTCGCTTGACTGGTTGGGAGAGGCGTTCGATCGTCCTGAGCCAAGCCGTCTGCGCTGCCGTTCCGCGAAAGCCTCAGCGAGTTCCTTTTGCCAAACGACTTTGCGGTGGCTTCCGCGGTTTTGTTGACGACGCACCCGAGCCACGCGCCCATGGCAGCAACCAAATCCACGGTTGGGAACGACAGAAATTTTCCACGTTTCGTATGGAACAAAAGTCGGGCGATTCCATTCCTTTGGTCGCTTCGGGATGGGCCCGTCCAAGCATGGCCAGGTCCGCGGACTCGTGTCACGAACGACGCAGCGGCCCAAGCCATCGGCCCGTTGCCAAACGTGCTGCCCATACGTTCTCGGCAACGGGCCACCCAAGCCGGCCAAGTCACCTATACCCGTTCCCTTAAAAAGAATGGCACGAGGAAACTTCGCCGAAGCGCAGACCGTGAGACCGGGCGTGCACGTAGTGAACGCGAATCTGGTGGTCGGGAGCCGCGCGGCCGCAAGTGGTGACTGATCGCTTTCAAATATCTTGCCTCGGCATCCCGGTGTCCGTTCGTGACTGCGGATTTCGGTCGCCTGAGCCTGCGGCGCGGCACTCCAGGCAATACGTGATCTTGATCAGATCCTATTGCATGCAGCCCTTGATCCTATCCGACGCGCTTCACCAGATCAGCGACGTCTAGAAGCCGTACCTCCACAGCGCACGGACCAGTTCCAGCTTCTTGTTTTCGATGGATCGATAGTTGTTCGACATCGGCGATCCTCGCGGAGTGGCTCGCCGCACCCGAATGAGAGGAGGGCCATCGCGCGGGCTTCAAGTCGCGTTCATGTATTGAAGAGCCCGCCGGAGGGAAGCACGGCGGGCTCCTTGTCGGGGCACCCTGAATAGCCCGACCGTGGCGGGTGGGCATCAACCGGAGAGTCGTTTACCCGCCTGAATCCCGAACCGCATTGGTTCAAAGATGTTCCAAACGCAAGACTCTTCGTCGCTAGAATGCTGCAGCGAGGGGTGCCTCGCCGCGCTAGTGCTCCGCGCGGTCGATGATGCCCGGCTTGACCCATTGCGTCGCGGGTCGGTCGGGCGCCGTGCCGGCGTGGTCCTGCACGCGCAGGGCTCGCTGGACTGAATGAGCCGGCCCGGCTCGATCATGCTTCGCGGCGCTTCCTCCAGCGCGCTGGCGCGCAGATCATGGCCATGGAGGTGCAGGAGATCGAAGGCAACGAAAGGGGGCCTGCCGGGCGCTGTTTAATGCCTGGAGGAGGAGCTGGAGATGCTGGCGCCATTCAAGGCGATGATCTCGCCGTCGATGATGGCGCCTTCCACCTCGAGGTCGCCGACGGCCTTCGCGAGGTCGCGGTATTCCGCCGACCAGTCGTTTTCCGTTCGCGTGCAAATCCTGGTGCTGTCATCGTCAATGATCATGTGCGAGCGGTAGCCGTCAAATTTGACCTAGTGAGAGTCAGCACTTGCCCTCGGTGTTGCTCGCAACCCGGGTCGGCATCAGAGGGACGACGAACTTCAAACGTCTGCGCAGGACTCAGAAACCGCGAGGCAATCAGCCGCAATTTAGTTCCGCCTCAGCGGGCAAAGGGACCAAAGTCTGTACCGCCGCCACAGAGGTCCTAGGACAAGAAACCTCTGGGTTGTTCGCTGGTTGTGAGTGCCTGCACACGTCAGGTAAACTGCTATGCGCTTGTCACTTGAATTCAACGATGCGCGGGTCGCTTTAAAGTGTCCCGTCTGTTCACATACATTCCTAAAAACCGGATCGTGGCTCAGAACCATTAGCAGGTACAAATGCGATGGCTGCGGGTCGAAAGTTCGCATTGGTTACGAAGAGAAGCTCGCGATCTTCTAGAGGCACCTCAGAAACAATCCACCTGTCAGTCCTGAAATGCACTCGGCCAACAAGCTCTGATGTTCAGCGCGCTCGTCGCGACGGAGCTACCGGATCTCGGGACGCCTATGTTCCATCGGCAGGTGGATCGTTGAGCGGTTTCGGCAATAGCGATCTTACAATCCCGACAATCTCGCGAGGGTCAGCCGGCTTACCAACTGGCTTACCGAAACTGAAAATTGGATGTTGGTCGTGCCTGGCAGCGCCGCTATGGACGACAAATGGCACGCCGAGCTCAAGGAGCCTTTCGGCCACCATTACGCAATCGCCGTCAGACAACCGTATGTCCAGCACGGCGGCATCAGGCCGATGAGCGACCAGAAATTCATTGGCGTCCGCGCGCGATCCTGTCACGACGGTCGCAAAGCCGGCTTCCTGTAGAGCAGCTTCTACATCGAGTGCTATGAGCGCCTCGTCCTCTAGGATGAGGACCATCGCGACCTGAGCCTGCCCAGGCAACCCGAAATCCTCCCTCGCGGCTTTCGCTTTGATAATGCAACCCTCGCCGACTCGCAACGTTACGGCTTTTCAGACCAGCCATGGGATAGCATCGTATGAAAACGGACCGCGCGTTTTTCGCAGAAGCCTATGACGAGGCCGAATTCGCTGCAAAGCATGGCCTCACAATCAAACAGGCCAAGGTCGTCATCCAATCCAACGGTCCTTCCAGACATAAATGCGATTTGGCGGCCGTTGCGTTTATCCGAGCGCTGGACCTTCGCAGCCAAAGGCCAAGGACCAATTCACGTGCGCGGAACCAGGCCGATTCCGCGCCCAGGGCTAGCAACCCATCGGAGCCGGAGCTGATCCATGACCCGGATCGGCCGTTTACATGAAACGCTATTTTTTTGACCTGACCGATAATGGTGAGCTGGTCTCCGATCCCGAGGGCGTGGAACTTCCCAGCCTGGACGCAGCAGTGGAAGAGGCAGCGAAAGCCCTGCCGGATGTAGTGCGAGAAGCGAAGCCCGACGGCACTTTTAGAGAGGTGGCCTTTCATGTCCGTGACGGAGACGGTAATCCGCTGTTTATGGTGAAGGTCACGTTCGAGATGATACGAAACCGCGTCGGGAGCGACGACTTACCGACAGCCCGTGACAAAAATCGAAAAGCCACAGCAGCAAAATGAGATCCCATCACGCGCGGGTTGGGCTCTCTCTGATCGGGTTCCAGTCCGATGCATCACGGAGAGGTCATGCTCACGCACCACACTATCAAATTTCGCTGTTGGGGAAACGTTCCATTAGAAGTTGCTTGACGAATGCGCATGACGCGCCAGAAATCGCCTGATGGCGAGCTGTGGAGACGAGATCGTTGTTGACGCGACAATCTCGAAACGGGTCGATCGGGGGCCAGCGTTGCGATCCCGGGCTGTAACTTTGGCCACTCAATCCCGGCACCGAAGGCAAAGCCTAAGACTGGGGATCGAGTTGGCCGGGGAAATCAGCCGGATCGATAAGGCAACCGAACAGTGGCCTGTCGCTGGAGGGTTATCACATTGGCATTGGACGAGGTCAGGACAGCACAACGAAATTATCGGACCTCGGGCCGCCTGCCCCGGCAAGCGCGATGGTGGCGAGCCAGCGAGCGAAGCCGACTATTTCGACCGCTGCCCCACTGCGGGCAGAACGTCGACCAGCACGATCTGCGCCAGGTTTTGTATCACCAGCAGCCGGGCATGAGCCGCTAGAGCCCGAGCCCAGGGCAACGATCATCGAATTCTCGAAACGCAGATAGCCCGCCCGGCGCGAGCCGCTTACCACCACAATTACAGATAATGATACGATGCTCAAAAAAGGGAGGCTTTATGGAATTGAACCTTGGTGCCGAGGCCGTGCTCGCTTGGTTACCCAAAGGCACATACGCTACCGACAAGGATTTTTCAGACAAATCAAAAGTCGAGCCGCCGCCTAGTGAGAATCCGGAGCCTTGGTGGACACTGCAAGACGCGGTCGTCCATGCCGCGACGATAGAGCGCGACCATGACAAAGTGCCGTGGATAAAAAGTGGTGGCAAAGTCTTTGATCAATTCGCGATTGACCGGGTTGCGTCAGCCCTTTTCGGAAGATGAGAGGCCACTGCTAGTCAAACACCCTTTTCGGGCAATCGCCCGCGCGCGAGCGTCGGCTGCTATGTCAAGAAGCCGCCGCGCTGCAACACGGGCACCAGCGATAGAAAAGCCCCGCCGGCGCGGACTGTCGGTTAAAGGTGAGACTTCATGGCCGGGTCGATCCGCGGATCGCCCGCGACACAGTTGATACGGCCGCGCGGATAATCACGCCTGCGCACTGCCGATCACGCCTACGTGACGGTGAACCAGTGTCGAGGTGGCCACCAGCTTCGATTGCGAGACAGGGCCGAGGAGTAGGGTCAAAGGCTGCAAGGAGGATTACGTGATGCCTTAAAAAAGAATGGCGCTGCGCTTCAGATTTCAGATTTGTCGAAACCAGTAAAGGCGGCAATCGAAGTCTATGGCCCGGATGCAAAGACTGCCGTAGCCTACTTCTTTGAATGCTCGCTATGAGGGTCGGTCGGTCCCGATTTCCGTTTCGGGGCTCAGTCTTCCTAGCCTCAGCCAGCGCTCATAGTCCTTAAGCCGAATGTTCGGTGCCCGGACAGACCGGGATCATATTAGCAATTTGTAGAATTCAAGCGGGGTACAAATGGAGGTCACCTGTCTGAACGGACAGGCTTGTTAGAACTCCGGGGGCCGACGTTCAATGCAGACAGCAGTGCGGTTGCTTTCAAATCTCGACAACGAGATAAATGCCATCAAGGCTCACCTCCAAACGATGGACGATCACACGCTCAGAACCCTTTTGAAGCGCATGCCAGCAAAGTCAGCTGGCGGCAGCGCCGAGATGACGATGACCATTCTGATCTATCGCGAGATGGAAATCCGGATGAGTAACCAAGGCAGCAATGTTTTGCCGTTTGCGCGTTAAGGTGCGCTACTCTGCCAGCAGGGATCGGCCAACCTCGTGCTGAAATTTTGCCATGCGTTGTTCGCGTTGGCACTTGTCTTTTTCAAGCCCAGATCGGGAAGCAAGATCGAGCTCTGGTATGGCTTTGGACCGGCGCCCTCGCTTCCCAGTTTAGCCGCTGGCAGTCACCGCCCGACCGGGTTTTTCTCAGGATCGACCCTGCTTAAGACAAGCCACACGATTTGGCCCGATCATTACGATTTGGCCCGGTCATTATCGGTGAGAACAATCGCCAGCTATCCGGAGTTCGGGCGGAGGTGATTGATTCCCACCGCCTGACATGCTGGAGGAAATTCAATGGTCGAGGATATGTCTCGCAGGCAGGAGCAAAAGGGGACCGCACGAATCTTTGGCTGGGGAGCGGCGATCATTGGGGCTTTGTTCGTTTGCCTATTGGCTTTCTTTGTCTTGGGGTCTTTGTCGAAGGGTTGGCAGACGTCGCCACTTAAACGCACGCCGGAACAGAACCAGGGGCAAGGCAATGCCCCGGCCGATACACGGCCATCTCCCGGTGTGCAAAAAGATTCCTTTGGGAACTACAAGCTTCCGCAACAACAGGGGGGCTAGTGAGATGGCAGAGCCGATCGAACGATTTTCCACCGCGAGGTTTCGACCGAAGAGGTGCTAGCCTGGTTCGATGAAACGTTAGAGGCCAACCCCAGGCTCACCCCGAAGGGCGTCAACGTCAGCAATCATATACAGGCGATGGGCATCGGAGATGGCTGCCGTAACCAATAGTACCATCCAGGCCCGGCCATCCGCGCAGAGAACATTAGCGGTCGGGAAGATAATTTTCGTGTGGAGGTTTATCTGGTAATCGGCCCCTTGGGAGATTGCTATGAGAAAGCTTTTACTTGCCTTGACGATTGCCATCGCGTCCGCCGCAGCGACGGTAGCGCCTGCGGATGCCCAGTTCTTCGGCCCTGGCATTCTTCCGTTCGGCGGTGGCCCGTTCTTCGGCGGAGGCCCGTTTTACGATTATGGGGGGCGCTATTACGGCCCGCGCTATTATCGCGATTATTATCCAGGCTATGCCCGCTACCCGCACCGCTATTACTATCGCCATTGCCATGGGAGGTGGGTGAGACATTGGCACCATCACCGCCGGGTGCTCGAACGCGTCCGCGTTTGTGGGTACTGACATGGCTTTTTCGGCAACGTCATGAGAACACCTTCCGACGATATCCAGCGGACAAACCGCGCATCCCGACAAATAAGGTCGTGACTGGCGGGCCTTCCCAGTTGCGAAATGGCCCGCGCTCGGGAAAGCGCGGGCCGACCAAGATTGGGTCTTCGGTCAGCGACAATCTGCTGCGACCGTCGCTCTGCTCAGACAAGCGAACGGCACACAGGTTCCACGGCCCGACCAAATGAGATCTGCTGAATTGCTTAAAGCCCCGCTTGATAACGGGGCGGTTTGCGCCGGGTCTGGTACGGCCCGGGACGTTCCAGATCAATTCGCGACGCAACGCGAGTGAGGCCCATGAGACCTGCCAGGGACGATGGGCTCTCTGTTCGGGGTCCGGTCCCGAGGGATCGCGGCGCGGATCATCCTTATGCGCCACACCACCCAAACTTCGCTGAAATCGAAATTTTCCAGTAGCACTTGCTTGACGAGCGCGGACGCTGCCCCTGTATCGCCCTATGGCGGCGACGAGATCTAATCTACGCGACGACTGGTCGATGGTCGGGCCAGCGTTGCCATCCCTGGCTATAATTTCCCGCACTCAATTCCGGCGCCGCCAAAGGCAACACAAACGTTGAGATCGAGCTGACGGCGGAGACCGCGTCGACGAGGCTACTATCACAGCCGGCCTGTCGCTCAGCGGCCTCATCGCATTACCACTGGATAATGTCAGGGCAGCATAACGAGACTATCCCACCCCGGACCGCCGATCCCGGGCGAGCGGACACACTTTCCTGGACTTAGTCTAAGCGGCCGCACCCGAGATGACACCCACCCCGTCGACGTCCTAAGGCGATGACACGACGTCTTCGGCCTTCATGCCCGATGGCCGTATGGCAGCGCTCGGACAGCACTTCAATTGACCAGGACTGGAGCTTTGAGCAGGTAAGTCTCATCCTCGATCTGCCTGACAATGAAATCGGCTACGTCGGAGCGAGAGATGATCCCATTTCGCCACTGCGAGGCGTCGTCAAGTATCTTGTAGTGCCCTGTCCGCTTACCTCCGGTTAAAACACCGGGTCGCGCGATGGTCCAATCCAGCCCGCTGGCTTTAATCAAATCCTCCTGACGGGACTTGTCCTGGTATGCACGGCCAAAAACGGCCTGGAACGGAATTCTCTGCAACGATGATATGCGCGCGCCACTGTCGCCTGCCCCAAAGCCGGTCACGCAAATCAAACGTCTAATTCTCCTCCTCTTCATCGCTGCGACCAGCACTCGCGTAGACTCGGAGAAAACGCTGATAGGTTTGAACAAATCCGAAAATCCAACGCCGAGTGTCTGTACCACGACATCAATTCCAACAAGCGCGGCTTCCACGTCTCGGCTTTCGAGGGCGTCGCCACGCACTCGTTCAAGCATAGGATTTGGCTGTTCCACCGCCGGGGCAGATCGAGCCATGGCACGTACCGCGTGACCCGCTTCGAGCGCTTGACGCGTTACCTCCAGCCCGAGTCCTTTGCTGGCGCCTTCGACCAATATATGCATAAATGTCAAACCCAAATGAATAAACGAGTTTATTGTCTAAGATGCACTCCCAATATTTCTGACATTGTGAAAATGTCCTTGTCGCCTCGACCGCACAGATTCATTACGATCACTTGTTCGTTGCTCATATGAGGTGCACGTTTCAAAACCTCAGCCAGCGCGTGCGCCGGCTCCAATGCCGGTATGATACCTTCCAGTCTGGTAAGCGTCTGGAAGGCGGCCACGGCTTCGCTGTCCATGATAGGCACATACTCGACACGGCCCGCCTCTTTGAGCCAGGAATGCTCTGGCCCGATGCCCGGATAGTCCAGCCCAGCCGAAATTGAGTGACCTTCAACAATCTGGCCATCGCGATCTTGCAATAAATATGTTCGGTTTCCGTGCAGCACACCTGGCGAACCCGCCGTGAGTGACGCACAATGCTGGTCGCCATCAAGGCCCTTTCCTCCCGCCTCAACGCCAATCATCTTGACGTCTTTCTCGTCGAGAAATGGGTGAAAAAGCCCGATAGCGTTTGACCCACCCCCCACAGCTGCAACGAGCATATCTGGCAGGCGTCCCTCCGCGGCAAGGATCTGTTCCCGGGTTTCCCTGCCGATAACGGTCCCGCACAATCTCAGGATAAGGGTGCGGCCCCGCGGCAGTTCCGATCATGTAGTACGTATCATCGACGTTCGTGACCCAATCCCGCAATGCCTCATTCATCGCGTCCTTAAGAGTTCCATGCCCAGAGGTGACAGGGATGACCTCGGCGCCGAGGAGCTTCATGCGGAAAACGTTCGGCGCCTGCCTCTGCACATCCGTCGCACCCATATAGATGGCACAAGGCAGGCCGAACCGTGCCGCCACCGTCGCTGCGGCCACTCCATGCTGGCCCGCGCCTGTCTCTGCGATGATGCGCCGCTTTCCCATGCGTCTTGCCAGAAGGACCTGACCAACGCAGTTGTTGATCTTGTGCGAACCGGTATGGTTGAGTTCGTCGCGTTTGAAATAAATCTTTGCTCCGCTGATCTCACGGGTTAGGCGCTCTGCGAAATAGAGCGGGCTCGGCCTGCCTATGTAGTGGGCGTTGAGATGTTGCAGTTCCGCCTCAAAGGCGGGGTCCTTGCTTGCTTCTCTCCATTGCCTCTCAAGCTCAAGCGTCAAGGGCATGAGCGTCTCGGCGACGAAACGCCCCCCAAAAATCCCAAACATGCCCTGATCGTCAGGTCCGGTACGAAATGAGTTAGGCTGAACAAGCTTGTTCACAATCGGTCTCCTTGAATGACGCCGCGCGCCATTCCGCTTTTAAGCGCCAGCTGGGTTCCGCCCATTGACGCGTTTCGGTAAGCTCGTGTTCAACGGAGCAGTGACGCTCCGCCAGTTCAGCATAGGCTTCGCCCGCGGTGCCTTCGGATTTGCAGCCCACCACTTCAGGCAGGGCGCAGGATCGGCCGAGTCAAGCACACCATCGATCCGGCGGCGCGCTTGTGCCGCTCCCTGATGCGATCGCAATCGCATGGTTGCCAATTTGCGACCGGCCATGAGATCGGATTTAGGTTGGAGACAGTAGAACGGCCCGCCATCTTCATGTCGCGACAGAGACTTTCGTAGCGCTCGTTCCACATCTCCCCGGTCGATTAAAACACGCAAACACATCCCAAAAATTGTCGCGCTGCTGTCAAGGTAAGGACGATCGAACGCAAGCCCGTTCTTCATCGAAGTCCCGACAAGCAGCTTGGTGGCATCATGGGGCGTCATGGCAATCAAGGCCGCTAGGCGCGAAAATTAGCGCCACCTATGTAGCACTGATTAGCGACGGGAAAAAAGTCAGAGTGCCCTAGCTGTCACGCGTTGGCATGTGACCAAACAGCACAAGCGGCAATACATTTGACCATCCGGCCACCGACCCTAGCATTGGTGATGCGCAAGCAGAGGCCAACAGCAGCGGCGCGACGGGAATGTCCTAAAATGGAAGCTCTCGATCCTGTTACGATGCTGGGCACAGATCGTTTTTCACCGTCTTCTTGATCAATGCCTGGAGCAATCAAAACCAGGACGCTCTCACTGTGGTTCGAAAGGGGATGTCCATTATGCTAGGGCGAGAGCGCGTTGATGCACTCGACTGGCGTCGGGCCATTGCGATCAAACAGGGTCCCTCCTGCCCGATTGACCGGCGTAACCGGCTTGTGCGGGCGCCAAGGAAGGCCAGGAATCGGTCTGGGAGTACCCGCGCCCGCCGCGCATCGAACCGGTCTTAATTATTTTTCTCGTCAGCGATGCCGGAGCCATCACTCGATTCTGGCGCATGACGCGCAGTCGTTCAACAGCTGAATGGAACAATTCGCTCACGATGAAATTTGGCTGGTGCGGCGCGCAAGGATGATCCGCGCCGCGATGGGTCGGGACTGCACACCCCGATCAAAAGAGAGCCCATCCCCCTCGTGATGGGCTCTCACTTTTGCTTGTGTGTAGCGTCGCAAAGCCCCTGAACGCCAAGCAGCAGCGGCTTGGGTCGTACTTTCCAACTCACGACCGGGCGCAAAGTCCTTTCCTACGAGCGCCATAGCTTCGATGCTCGCACGCTCATCTTCTGATAGTGGGCCCAGACTGTCGAGCTTTCAGATTAAAGGCGTCGTCAAATCGGACATCGCTGACCTCAGCACATTAGCATTATCCACAAATGACGCTTGAAGTGCTCCCATAGTCGGGCAGCGGGGGCCAACTCCTATATCCACGCGAAGGCGTTTGAGACGCCTCGGCGATTCGACTCCCGCTAGAATTCTTCTTATGGTGCGTGATCGCCGCGCAGCGTACGGCACGCATAGCCCAGGGAGGGGGACTTATGGCCACGACGCAAGCCTCTGCCGTTGCGCCAACCGTTTATCTGGTTGACGCCAAGGGAGAGTGGCTCGTGCGCGTGGTCGACAAGACCGGGGTCACCATCACCAGGTCGTTTGAGCATAAAGAATACGCGGAAGCCTTTGCGCAAGGGCAACGCATTCGGCTTGGGTTGGATGGTATCGAACGCCTCAGATCAGCGTAAGGCAGGCCTTCAATGTGAAGGCCAAGCGCAGTGGGAACTGCGACATTCGAAGGGCGTATTCATGCCAGATCGGCTTGGCCGACTTCCGCGGTTGAAAGTCCGACCGCGGGCTATCTTGCACGGACCATCCTAAAAGCACTGTTTGCGCGGACCACCTGAATAGGGCTGGTATGTGTTATCTTCCGGCCGATAGGATCGATAACGGCCGAGGCAATTCTCGATATGGTCAGGAGAAAGCTGGGGGCGGCCCTCGGCCTTCCAGGTGACGCCATTCAAAGAAGCGTAGCTTGCTTCAACATAGCCGGCATTAAGCGGCTGCGCATCGACATCCACGTAGGGGGAGATGCATGGGCGCTGCCGACCGGTGTATGACCGGTAAGTGTTGTTTTCTGGCTGGTACGATCGGTAGCGGCTAGTGCACCACTCGACATGGGCTGCCGGCAGCTCTGGCCTGGCCTCCTGACCTGTCGAAGAATTCTGTATCTCGGGCGCCGCGATGTTGTCGGTCGGCCCTTTTGCCATAGAGGACGAGTCTGCTACCTCAGCTTGCTCAGCTGGAATGCGCTCAAAAGGCTGTTGCGCTGTGTTCACAGGCTGCGCGTCTCTGGTCCACAGATCCACGACGCTCGAGCCGAGTGTTGCCTGCTGCACAGGCTTAGCCGCGATAATCCAGG
>JGI25157J39369_1000985_pt1 | contig 13320 bp, 4 predicted proteins | sample AraplaCL_Col_mCL_FD_39369 | JGI IMG/M metagenome (IMG submission 39369)
AGCGTCAGGCCGAGCAGGGATTCGACCAGCAGGCGGTACAGCCAGCCGGCGGAGCCGGTGTACCAGCTCCAGCCGCCGCGGCCGGTGTGCGGTGCCACCGCGTAGACNTCGGCGCAGACCACNTAGGGTTCGACCTTGTAGATGTCCACTTGCGCGGCGTCTTCGCCGCGGCGGGTGGGGGCGATCATGCGCGCGAGTTCCCAGGCGCGTGCGGCGTCGCCGAGTTTCGCGAAGGCCATCGCGGCCCAGATCGCGGCGTGGGTGTACTGGCCGCCGTTCTCGCGCACGCCGGGCAGGTAGCCCTTGATGTAGCCGGGGTCGAGCGCGGACTTGTCGAACGGCGGATCGAGCAGCTGCACCAGGCCGGCGTCGCGGTCCACCAGGTGGCGGTCCAGCGCGGCCATCGCCTGGCGCTGGCGCTCGGGCTCGCCGGCGCCGCTGAGCACCGACCAGCTCTGCGCGATGGAGTCGATGCGGCATTCCTCGTTGGTGTGGGAACCCAGCGGCGTACCGTCGTCGAAGTACGCGCGGCGGTACCAGGCGCCGTCCCAGCCGTGCTGCTCCAGCGCGGCGCGCAGCGTGGCGATCCCGGTGCGGCAGCGCTCGGCGAACGCGGCGTCGCCGCGCCGCGCGGCGAGTTCGGCGAAGTCGGCCAGCAGCGCGCATTCGAACCAGCCCAGCCACACGCTTTCGCCGATGCCGCGCTCGCCCACGCGGTTCATGCCGTCGTTCCAGTCGCCGCTGCCGATCAGCGGCAGGCCGTGCGGGCCGCGCGCGGCGAGGCCGCGTTCGATCGCGCGCACACAGTGGCGGTACAGCGGCTCGGCCAGTGGCGAGTGCTGCGGCAGGTCGTAGTACGACTCCTCGTCGTCGTGCAGCGCGCGGCCCTCGATGTAGCCGACGACTTCGTCCAGCACCGCGCGGTCTCCGCTGGCCAGCACGTAGCGCGCGACGGCCAGCGGCAGCCACAGGTAGTCGTCGGAGCAGCGCGTGCGCACGCCGCGGTCCAGTGGCGGGTGCCACCAGTGCAGCACGTCGCCCTCGGGGAACTGGTGTGCGGCGCACAGCAGCAGCTGGCTGCGGGCGAGTTCCGGCGCGGCGTGCAGCAAGGCCATGGAATCCTGCAGCTGGTCGCGGAAACCGAACGCGCCGCCCGACTGGTAGTAGCCACTGCGCGCCCAGACGCGGCAAGCCAGCGCCTGGTAGGGAAGCCAGCCGTTCGCGAGCACGTCGAGCTGTGGCTCGGGCGTGCGCACCTGCACGGCACCNAGGATGCGATCCCATTGCGCGTGCACCTGTTCCAGCGCTTCGGCCGCCGCGGCGGCGCCGCGGTAGCGCTGCGCGAGCGCGGCGGCGTCGGCGATGTCGCGGCCCATGCCGAGGCGGATCGTCACGCTGCGCTCCTCGCCGTCGTCCAACGACACGCGGCCCTGCAGTGCGCCGCAGGGGTCCAGCCCCGCGCCGAGCCGGCCGGAGAGTTGTGCGCGGCCCAGCGCGGCGGGCGCGGCGAGGCTGCCGTTGCGGCCGATGAATTCGGCGCGGTCGCCGCTCAGGCTGCGCTCCTCGGCGTCGAGGTCGAGGAAGGCCGTGCGGCCGGGGAATTCGGCGTTGTACGCGTTGCGCGCGAGCAGGGCGCCGCTGCGCGGCTCGACCTCGGTGACCACGTGCATCGCGGTCTTCTCGCGCAGGTCGCCGAGCAGCCATTCCACGTAGGCGGTGACGGACAGCCGGCGCGCGCGGCCGGACTGGTTGCGCAGTTTCAGCGTGCAGAACTTCAGTGGCGCATCGACCGCCACGTACACCGTGAGCTCGCTGCGGATGCCGTCCTCCACGTGCTCGAACACGCTGTAGCCGAAGCCGTGGCGGGTCACGTAGCGGCCGCTGCCGCGGCAGGGCAGCGGGGTGGGCGACCAGATCTGGCCGTCGTCCTCGTCGCGCAGGTACAGCGCCTCGCCGGCGCCGTCGCCCACCGGGTCGTTGGACCAGGGCGTGAGGCGGAACTCGTGCGCGTTCTCGCTCCAGGTGTAGGCGCCGCCACTCTCGGAGAGCACCGTGCCGAACTGCGGGTTCGCCAGCACGTTCGCCCATGGCGCGGGCGTGGGGCGGCCGGGGTCGAGCACGATCACGTACTCGCGNCCGTNNGCGGCGAAGTGGCCGGGCGCCAGCTGCGGCAGCGCGGCGTTCGCGGGCGGCGCGGCCGGCGCGGTGCGGCGCGCCCATTCCGGCACCAGCGGCGGCAGCGTGGCTTCCACCCGGCGCCGCTGCACCTGCTCGGCGAGGCTGCCGCGATGGTCGGCCAGCACGATGCGCGCGGCGGCCAGCATCACCAGCCGGTCCTCGCCGGAGAGCAACTGGGCGGGGCGTACGAAGATGCCGCCGGGGCGGTCGAGCAGGGCCGCCTCGCTGCCGGAGGAGACCAGGCCGAGGATCGCGTCCTGCAGCTCCTGGCGGTAGCCGGCGCGGTCCTCGTTCCAGATCACCAGGTCCACCGTCAGNCCCTTCAGCCGCCAGTACGCGTGCGCCTGCAGCAGCTGGCGCACCAGCTCGATGCGCGCGGGNTCGGTGATGCTGAGCAGCACGATCGGCAGGTCGCCGGACACGCCCTGGCCCCACAGCCCGTTCTGGCCGCGGCGGTTCGCCGCCAGCACGCCGCTGTCCGCGCGCAGCATGGCGTTCGGGTAGAGGATCGCGGTGGCCATGTGCTCGTACAGCTGCGCCTCGGGCAGGCTGGCGTTGAGCTGGCGCAGCAGCACCTGGCTGTGCGTCCAGGCGAGGTCGAACACGCGGTCGGCGAGATGGCGGTCGCGGTACTTGCCGATCAGCCGCAGGCACGCTTCGCGGCTGTCGGCCATGCCGGTGACCACGTCCAGCGTGGCCGACTGCTCCGGCTCCAGCGCGATGCGCACGCGGATCGCNACCACCGGGTCGAGCACCGCGCCGGCGCTGCCGGNNAGGGTTTCCTGNTCCATCGCCAGCGGCCGCGCCAGTTCGCGGCCGCGGCCGAGGAAGCGCGCNCGGTCGGTCTCGTAGGAGATCGCCTGCACGTCGGCGCCGTGNACCGCNAGCAGGTGGCACAGCCACGGCACCGCCTCGCTGGCGGCGCGCGGGCGGCGNCTGCAGACGATGGCCTGCAGCTCGGGCAGCAGCTCGGTCTCGACGAACAGCTTGCTGAAGGCGGGATGCACCGCGTCGGCCACGGGCGGCGCCAGCACCACCTCCGCATAGGTGGTCAGCTCGATCACGCGGCGGCTGCGGCCACGGTTCGTGAGGCGGGTGCGGCGCAGCTCGATGTCGTCCTCCGGCGACACCACGATCTCGGTGTGCGCGTCGAACTCGCGTTCGCGCACGCGGAACTCGGCGCGGGCGTCGGAGAAGATCGCCTCGTACAGCTCGGTCTTGCGGCACACCGGCTGCCAGGCCACCGACCAGTACGCGCCGCTGGCGACGTCGCGCAGGTAGCCGAACATGCCCCAGTGGTCGCGCGTGGCGTCCGCTTGCCAGCGCGTCACCGCCAGCTCGCGGCAGCGGCTGTAGCCGCCGCCCGCGCTGGACACCATCACGTGGTAGCGGCCGTTGGACAGCAGCTGCAGCGCGGGGCGCGGCCGGTTCGGGTCGATGAACACGCGCAGCCGCGCCTCGGCGGTGCGCAGGCCTTCGGCCAGCTCGGGGAAGCCGGTGGCGTGCAGGTATTCCGCCGCGGTGCGCGGCACGCGNTCCTGCAGCAGCAGGCAGGTGGCGCGGAACTGCGGGTCGGCGGCGAAGCGNCGCTGCATCGGCTGGCCGAGCAGGGCGTGGTCCAGCGCCAGCAGGCCCATGCCCTGGTGGTGCGACATGAACGAGCGCACCACCACGCTGTCCTGCCCGCGCGGCACGCGCGCCGGCGTGCAGTCCAGCGCCTCGTACATGCCGTAGCGACCGGCCAGGCCCAGCGCGGCGAGCTGCTGCAGGTTCCGCGCGGCGGCGGCGGGCGCCACCATCGCGGCGAGCATGCTGGCGTAGGGCGCGATCACCACGTCGTCGCCCAGCCCGCGCTTCAGCCCCAGCCCCGGCACGCCGAACGCGCGGTACTGGTAGTTGAGGTGGGCGTCGAACGCGTTGTAGCCGGATTCGGACACGCCCCACGGCAGGGCTAGCCGGCGGCCGTAGTCGATCTGCCGCGCCACCGCGGCGTGGCAGCTCTGGTCGAGCAGGCTGCCCTCGTAGCCGGGCATCACGAGCGCCGGCATCAGGTACTCGAACATCGAGCCGGTCCACGACAGCAGCACCGGCTCGCCGTCGCTGGTGGCGAGCAGGCGGCCGAGCGTGAACCAGTTGTCCTGCGGCAGCTGGCCCTGGGCGATCGCCACGAAGCTGGCCAGCCGCGCCTCGGAGGCGAGCAGGTCGTAATAGCCCGCGTCGAGCCGGCGTTCGTCCACGTTGTAGCCGATCGCCAGCAGGTCGCGCGTGCCGTCGTACAGGAAACGCCAGTCCATCTGCGCCAGCGCGGCGGCCTGCTGCGCCAGCTGCTCGATGCGCGCGATGCGTTCGCGCGCCTGTTCGCGGCGCCGCTCGGCCTGCGCCGTGCCCGGCCAGCACAACGGCTCGATGCGCGCGAGCTGGCGCAGGCTGGGGATGCCGTGGAAACCGCCGTCGTCGTCCGCGGGCGGATCGAGGTGGAAGGCCTGCGTTTCCTCCAGCAGTTCGCGGCATTGCGCCTGCAGCGCGGCGAGCCAGTACGCGGCTTCCTCGTCGTCGGGCGCGGCGAGCGCCTGCGCCTGCGCGTGCTGGCGTTCCAGCANCGCCAGCGCCGCGCCGGTGGTGGNGGGCGGCANGGCCAGCGCGGCGTCGAGTTCGCGCAACGGCGTCGCGGCCACGTCGTCGTCGCCCTGCGGCCACACGGCCTGCAGCACGCGCCAGGCATCGCGCAGGCCACGCAGCGCGGCGTCGCGGAACACCGGTTCGTTGACGAGTTCCAGCAGGCCGGGGCGCAGGGTGAGCAGGTGGCCGGCGAGGTTGCCGCTGTCCACCGCCGACACGTACAGCGGCGGCAGCGGCTGCAGGCTCTGCGTGTCGTACCAGTTGTACCAGTGGCCGCGGTGGCGCGGCAGCGCGTGCAGCGTGTCCAGCGTGNGCGCGCTGCGCTCCAGCAGCCGGCTCGTGCCCAGCCAGCCGAAGTCGTGNGCGGCGAGGTTCGCCAGCAGCGCCAGCCCGATGTTGGTGGGCGANGTGCGCCGGGCGACCGCCGCCACCGGNTGCTCCTGGATGTTGTCCGGCGGCAGCCAGTGGTGTTCCGCGTTCACCTCGGTGTCGAAGAACGCCCAGGTGCGGCGCGCGAGCTGGCGCAGGAACAGCCGTTGCGCGGCGCTCGGCGCGGCCATGCGCGCNCGGCGCGGCAGGCCGATCCACCACGCCAGCANGGGCGCGAGCAGCCACAGCACCAGCAGCGGCGCGGCCACCGGCAGNGCCATCGGGCGTTTGGCGAGCAGCAGCGCACCGAGCAGCAGCGCCATGGCCGGCGCGACCCACAGCAGCCGCCACAACGCAGCCGGCGTGTGGCGGCTGGAACGCGCCACCTCGGCCGAGCTGCGCCACTGCAGCAGGTGGCGGTGGCTGACCGCCATGCGCCACAGCGTGCGCAGGATCGCGTCGAGGCTGTACACCGCCTCGTGCGGCAGCCACGCGAGGTGCAGCACGATGCGGCCGAGGTGCTGGCTGGCGGCGACGAAGCCCGCGCGCAAGTGCTGGTCCAGCTGCACGTCGTGCGGCTTCTGCGCCAGTTCCAGCAGCGCCGACAGCAGCGGCGGCACCACCACCATCGCCAGCACCGCCAGCGTCCACGACAGCACCGGGGTCAGCGCCAGCCAGCCCAGCGCGAGCAGCGCGAGCAGCGCGGCGGGCACCAGGCTGCGGCGCAGGTTGTCGAGGATCTTCCAGCGCGACAGCGCGGTGAGCGCGTTGCGCCGCCAGCGCCCGTTCGCGGCCGGCGCCCACGGCAGCAGCCACGGCAGCAGCTGCCAGTCGCCGCGGATCCAGCGATGCCGGCGCTGCACGTCGTCCTGGTAGCGCACCGGGTGTTCCTCGTACAGCTGCACGTCGCTGAGCAGCGCGCAGCGCGCGTGGCAGCCCTCGATCAGGTCGTGGCTGAGGATGCGGTTGTCGGGGAAGCGGCCCTCCAGCGAGGCCTCGAACGCGTCGATGTCGTAGATGCCCTTGCCGATGAACGAGCCTTCGCCGAACACGTCCTGGTACACGTCCGAGACCATCCGCGTGTACGGGTCGATGCCGGCGTCGCTGCCGAACAGCCGCGCNTAGCGCGAGCGCGCGGTGCCGGGCAGGCTGANGCCCACGCGCGGCTGCAGCAGGCCGTGGCCGCTGGTGACGCGGCCCTTGCGCGGGTCGTAGTGCGGACGGTTGAGCGGGTGGTCCAGCGTGCCCACGAATTGCGCGGCGGCNTCGCGCGGCAGCTGGGTNTCGGCGTCCAGCGTGATCACGTAGCGCACCGGCGGCAGNGCGGCGAGGTCGCCGGCGACCAGCTGGAANCGGTCCCCGCCGCGGTCGCGCAGGATCGCGTTGAGGTCGGCCAGCTTGCCGCGCTTGCGCTCGCGGCCCATCCAGCGGCGCTCGCCCGGGTTCCAGCGGCGCGGCCGGTGCAGCAGGAAGAAACGGTCGACGCCGGCATCGGCGTGGCGCTCGTTGAGCGCCTCGATGCGCAGCCGCGCCAGCCGCAGCAGCGCGTCGTCGCCGGGCAGCGTCTCCGCGTCGGCGTCGCCGAAGTCGGTGAGCAGGGCGAAGTGCAGGCGCTCGTCGCGGTTGCCGAGGAAGCGCACCTCCAGCGCCTCGACCTGCGCCTCCACGTCGTGCGCGTCGCCGAGCAGGCAGGGCACCGCCACCAGCGTGCGCGCCTCGGCGGGGATGCCGTCGGCGTAGTCCATGCGCGGCAGCCGCTGCGGATGCAGGCTCAGCGTGGCCAGCCAGTTCAGCAGGCTCAGCGCGAGCTGGCTGGCCACCAGCGCCGCCGGCAGCGCGACGGCGAGCAGCGTCCACAGCGGGAAGCCGTCGCGCGCCGCGGTCGCCAGCAGCGGCTGCGCGAACGCGAACGTGAGCACGGCCAGCAGGCCCAGGTAGATCGGCAACGGCGCGCGGTCGAAGCCGCGGCGCAGCCGTTCGGCCAGCGGCGCGCGCACGCCGAGTTCCCGCTCCAGCGCGGGCCGGCCCGCGGCGATCAGCCAGTGGCCGGCGTGCTGTTGCAGCGGCGGCGCGTCGTCGTCGACGGCGCGGCGGCACAGCGCGACCGCGGCCGTCGCCACCGCGTGCTCGTCCAGCCGGTGCCGGCGCGCCAGCCGCTCCACCGCGTGGCGGTAGTCGTCGCGGGTGGCGAAATCCATCGCCGCGTAGACGCCGGCAGGATCCTGCCGCAGCGTGCGCTCGACCAGGCTGGTGCGCTCGACGAAGGCGCGCCAGTCGATCGCCGACAGCGCACGCAGGCTGCCGATGCTGTTGCCGATCGATACCTGGCTCGCCGCCTGCTGCTGCGCTTCCAGCTGCACCAGCTGTTCCACGCTCAGGCCCGACTGCGCGAGCCGCTGCTCGATCCAGCCCAGCGGCAACGCCAGCGCCGGGCCCTGGCCCTGCAGCCGGCGCGACAGCTCGGCCACGAACGGCCCGCTCATCGGCGGCCCGGCGCGCGCCATGTCGGCCACCACCAGCACCACGCCGGCGGGGTCGCGTTCGGCGGCGGCGGTGAGCTTGTCGGCCCAGCGCGCGGCCTTGCCGCGGTCGCGCCAGTCGGCGATCACCCGCGCGGCGACGCGGCGCAGGTTCTCGATCAGCGCGAGGCGCAGCATGATCGGAATCGCCCACAGCTCGCCGAGTTTCAGCGGCGCCACCGCCTGGTAGGCGTTGACGAAGCGGCGCAGCCCCGCGATGTCGACGCGNCCGTCGCCGTGCGCGATCACTTCCTGCGCGATGTCGTACACCCGCGGCAACGCCGCCGACGGCCCGTGCGCGAGGCGCGGCAGCTCGCGGCTGTAGCCCTTCGGCAGGTGGCGGCGGGCGATCCGCACCTGCTCCTCGACCAGGTAGAAGTTGTCCAGCAGCCATTCGGCGGCGGGCGTGATGCGGCGACCCTGGCGGGTGGCGGGGGTGAGCCGTTCGCAGGCATGGATCAGCACCGCCTCGTTGTCGGCCAGCCGCGCCAGCAGCAGGTCGGCGTGGCGGTCCGGGCTCAGCCGGTGCTGCGCGGCCAGCGTGCGGCCGTGGCGCTCCATCTGTTCGGCGCTGAACAGCTCCGCGCGCAGCGCCGGCTCCGGCTCGCGCCGGGCGCGTTGCGCGGCACGGCGGCGGCGGAAGGCGCGCAAGCGGCGCAAGCGCAGCAGCTCGGGGAGTTTGGCGAAATTCAATGGCGGTTCCTGCGGGGTTCGACGCGATCGGCTCGTCGCGAGCGGATCGCGAGGGAGGCATGGATGCGCATGCCTGCGTCGATACCCGACCGACCTTACGCGGCCGAACGTGAAGGCCGTGCGCGCTACGATGCGTATCCCGATCCTTGCCGGACATGCCGAAGATGCCGCTGTCGATCCGTCCCGCCGTCGTTGCCGACCTGCCCGCGCTGTGCGCCTGGAACGCGGCGATGGCGCGCGAGACCGAAGGCCTCGCGCTCGATCCCGCGGTGCTGGAGCGCGGCGTGCGCGGCGTGTTCGANCAGCCGCAACGCGGCTTCTANCTGGTCGCCGAGCGCGACGGCGCGGCGCTNGGCGGCCTGCTGGTCACGTTCGAGTGGAGCGACTGGCGCGCCGGCGACTACTGGTGGATCCAGAGCGTGTACGTGGTGCCGGAGGCGCGTCGCGACGGCGTGTTCCGCGCGCTGTACGCCGAAGTGGAACGCCGCGCCCGCGCCGCCGGTGCGGCCAGCCTGCGGCTGTACGTGGAGACGGAGAACCGCCGCGCGCAGTCCACCTACGAGCGGCTGGGCATGCGCCGCTGCCATTACGCGATGTACGAGCAGGTGCTCTGACGCACCGCCGTGAACGTCTTTGTGTAGGAGCGCACCCTGTGCGCGAAAGGCGCTTCGATCGAAGCCAGAAGCCATCGCGCACAGGGTGCGCTCCTACGGGTCGGGCCCCGGTCAGGCAGCGCTGGCGGCCATCCAGCGTTCCAGCTCGGCGGCGGGCATCGGCATGCCGAAATGGAAGCCCTGCAGCAGGGTGCAGCCGGCCTCGCGCAGGAAGTCGGCCTGCGCGGCGGTCTCCACGCCCTCGGCGATCACCGTCTTGCCGAGGCTGCGCGCCATCGCGACGATCGTGCGGGTGATCGCGGCGGTGTCGCTGTCGGCGGTCACGTCGTGCACGAAGCTGCGGTCGATCTTCAGCGCGTCGACCGGGAAGTGCCTGAGGTAGGACAGGCTGCAGTAGCCGGTGCCGAAGTCGTCCAGCGACAGCCGCACGCCGTGCTGGCGGATGCGCTGCAGCAGCCGGGTGGTGGCGTCGCCGCCGGCCATCATGGTGCGCTCGGTCAGTTCCAGCTCCAGCTGGCCGGGGCCGATGCCGTAGGCGCCCAGCAGCGCGTCGAGCTGCGGCTGGAAGCGCTCGTGGCGGAACTGCAGCGGCGACACGTTCACCGAGATCGGCAGCAGCCGCCCGCGCTGCCGCCATTGCCGCGACTGCATGCAGGCCCGCTGCAGCACCCATTCGCCGAGTTCGGCGATCAGTCCGCTGTCCTCGGCCACCGGGATGAACTGGTCGGGCATGAACACGTCGTGGCCGTCGACCTGCCAGCGCAGCAGCGCCTCGGCGCCGACGATGCGGCCGCTGCGTGCGTCCACCATCGGCTGGTAGTGCAGCGCCAGTGCGTCGTGCGCCAGCGCATCGCGCAGCGCGCCCTCGATGTTGCGCAGCGTGGCGGCGCGCTCGCCCATCGCGGCGGTGTAGCGGCGCCAGCCGCCGCGGCCGGCCACCTTCATCTCGTACATCGCGGTGCCCGCGTGGCGCAGCAGNGCGTCGGCGTCGTCCGCGTCGTCGGGGAACACGCTGANGCCGATGCTGGCGCCGGCCTGCAGCGANGNGACGCCCGGCAGCGCGATGCGTGCGCACTGNTGCAGCAGCCGCTCGGCCAGCACGGTGGCCTCGCAGGCCTCGTCCACGCGCGGCAGCANCAGCACGAATTCGTCGCCGTTGTAGCGGTACANCGTCTCGTCCTCGCGCAGCGTCTCGCGCAGGCCCTGCGCCACCGCCTGCATCACCTGGTCGCCGCCCTCGTAGCCGAGCGCCTCGTTGATGCGCCGGAAGTGGTCCATNTCCAGGTACAGCAGCGCGCAGCGGCGGTCGTGCAGCGCGGCGCGGTGCACCGCCTGCTCGATGCGCACCGGCAGCAGGTTGCGGTTCGGCAGGCCGGTGAGCGTGTCGTGCTGGGTGAGGTGGATCATCTTCAGCGCCAGCGCGCGGTTCTCGCTGACGTCGTGGCAGACCAGCACGCCGCCGATCACGTTGCCGGCGTGGTCGTGGATCGGCGCGGCGGAATCCTCGATCGGCGTCTCGAAGCCGTTGCGGTGGGCCAGCACCACCTTGCCGGACAGGTTCACGATCGCGTCGCGGCGGATCGCCTCGCGCAGCGGGTTCGCCAGCTCCGCGCCGCTGTCCGCGTCGCGCANCNGGAACACCTCGTCCATGCGCCGGCCCTTGGCCTCGCTGGCGCTCCAGCCGGTCATCGCCTCGGCGATCGGGTTGAGCGAGGTCACGTGCAGGCCGGGGTCGGTGGTCAGCACCGCGTCGCCGATCGAGCTCAGCGTGGCCTCGGCCAGCTGGCGCTCGCGGAACAGCGTGTCCTCGAAGTGGCGGCGCTGGCTGATGTCCTGCACCTGGGTGACCACGTAGCGCAGCCGGCCGGCGTCGTCGCGCACCTGCGAGACGCTGAGCTGCACGTGCACGGCGTGGCCATCGCGGTGCAGGTAGCGTTTCTCGGTGTGGAAGGCCTCGCGGCCGCCGTCGAGCAGCTGGCGCGCGAGCGCCTCGCTGCTGGCGAGGTCGTCCGGGTGGGTGATGTCGCGCCAGTTGTGCGCGAGCAGTTCGTGGTCGGCATAGCCGAGCATCGCGCACAGCGCGGCGTTGACGCGCATGAACTGGCCGTCCGGATGGACCAGCGCCATGCCGATCGCGGCGTGCTGGAACGCCTGGAAGAAGCGCTGCTCGCTCTCGCGCAGCTGCAGCTCCAGCGCATGCCGCTCGGTGATGTCGGTGAACACGGTGATGACGCCGCGCACCTGGCCCGCGGCGTCGAGGTCGGGCTGGAAATGCCCGTGCACGTAGCGGCGCACCGTGCCGCTGGCGAGCTCGCCCTCGTAATGCGACGGCTGGCCGCTCAGCGCCTGCAGCAGCGCGGCGCGGGCGGCGAGGTAACTCTGCACATCCAGCGCCTCGCTGAGGCGCCGGCCGATCAGCTGCGCGGGATCGGTGCCGAACCAGCGCGATGGGTGTCGTTGACGTAGCGGAAGCGCAGCTCGGTGTCGATGCAGGCGATCAGCGCCGGGGCGTTCCGCAGCACGTGTTCGGCCAGCTCCGGCGGAAACGCGGAAGCGGGCCCATCACCGCCGGTGGACTGCACTGCCGTGGACATCTTCGCCGCCTGCAGAGATCGGTCGCCGACTCGTCGCCGAGTTCCGAAAGCCGCCCCCGAAGGCTTTCGACTCAGCGGACCCGTCGCCTGCCCGGATCCGCTGCCGCCGCCAGGCATTCGCATGCCGGCGCGCGGGTCATCATGCGCCCGCCGGGCATCGCTTTGCATCTTCGGATGTGTGAACGATCCGTGCAGGCAGTGATCGCCGCACTCGCCGCCCGAAAGCGGCTCAGTGCAGGGACATCGCCGGTGCCGCGAGCCGGCCCCGTTCGTCCAGCACGATGCGGCCCGGCGCCTGCAGTTCGGCGGCGCAGCCGCAGCGGTCGGCCAGCGCCGCCAGCAGCGGCCCCAAGGCGCGCGGCTGCAGCGGGTAGCCATGGGCGAGCACGTGCGGTCGACCGCCCGCGCCGTGCTGCGCCGCAGTGACCGCGACCACGCCGAGGCCGGGCGCCTCGTGGGCGTACAGCCGCGGCGCGTCGCAAGCCGGATCGGCCGCGGCCACGGTTTCCAGCAGCCAGCCGGAGTCGCCGTCGCCCTCCGGCGCCGACTGCAGGCGCAGCGGCAGGGCGTGCGCGTCCAGCAGCGCGGCGTACTGGCGCAACTCGAACACGATGCCGGCGAAGTCGTGTGCGCGCTGCGCGGGGTCGCCGGCCTGTGCGGCCAGCCATGCGGCGGGCGATTGCGCCAGCACGCGGCCGCCTTCGTAGCGCAGCGCGAGGCCGCGCGCGCTGAGCACGTCCTCGGCGCGGTACGGCGTGAGCAGGGCCGCTTCCAGCAGGCTCCACAGCGGCGCGAGGTTGACGTGCTCGTACTGCACGCAGGTGAGCGCCATCAGGTCGTTGCGGCTGAGATAGCGCGCGTGTTCCAGCTGCACGCCCAGCGTGCGCATCAGCCAGTCGGCGGTGCGCGCGCCGGCTTCGCCGCGGCCGACCAGCTGCACTTCGACCTGCTCGGCCAGCTCTTCGGCCAGGGTTTCCGGCGCCAGCAGCGACAGCGGCAGCAGGCGCATCGGGCCGTCGGCGAATTGCGGCGATGGTTCCAGCGGCTGCGCCGGCATGTGGCCCTCGTGGCTGCCGAACGCGACCACCTGCGCCACGCCGGCGCGCGGTACGCGGCGGCCGAGTTCCTCCAGCGTGGCCCATACGGGAAAGCCGGGGCGCAACAGTTCGACCGGATCGAACAGCGCGCCGGCCAGCACCAGCCGCGCCTGCGCCACCTGCGGCAGCAGCGCGTGCAGGTCCGTGGCGACCAGCGCGGCCAGCTCGTCCGCCTCGTCGCGGCTCAGGCGGGTGCGCGGCGTGGCGCCGGCCTGGGATTCCAGCGCGAGCACGATGGGCAGGGCGATCAGGGCGGAAGCTTCCACGGTGGGGAAATCCGGGAGGGGAAACNCTCATTCTAGCAAGCGGGNTGCNGGCACCCGATTTCGTGAACGAATCGCCGCCGCACCGCGCGCCGCGCTTTCACCATACGGCGGGGCAGGTTAGCCTTGCAGGCAGTGCAAGCGGCACAGGGATGTGCTGCACGCGACCCGGCACCTGCGTGCCGGGTCGACGGAAGCGAGTCCGGACCCGTGCCGGATGCGTTGACTCGAAGCACCGCCCGGATGGCGTTGCTTCGAGGTTCCTCCAATGGGATCGTCGCGGACATGGAACAGATGCAACGACGCGTGGGCGTGATCGGCGGTGTGCGGATTCCGTTCTGTCGCAACAACACCACCTACGCGGACGTGGGCAA
>JGI25157J39369_1001014_pt1 | contig 13023 bp, 6 predicted proteins | sample AraplaCL_Col_mCL_FD_39369 | JGI IMG/M metagenome (IMG submission 39369)
CCGGCGGAGATCAGCGACTTGTCGTAGTCGTCCCAGCTCGAACGCGGCACCTTGAACATGCGCTCGCGCTCGACGAAGGAACGCGCCGCGTCCGGGTTCGGNTCGATGAACACGTGGCGGTGGTCGAACGCGGCGACCAGGCGGATGTGCTTCGACAGCAGCATGCCGTTGCCGAACACNTCGCCGGACATGTCGCCGATGCCCACGCAGGTGAAGTCCTGCGACTGGCTGTCGCGGCCCAGCGCGCGGAAGTGGCGCTTCACCGATTCCCACGCGCCGCGCGCGGTGATGCCCATGCCCTTGTGGTCGTAGCCGTTCGAGCCGCCGGAGGCGAACGCGTCGCCCAGCCAGTAGCCGTGCTCGATCGAGATGCCGTTGGCGATGTCGGAGAACGTGGCGGTGCCCTTGTCGGCGGCGACCACCAGGTACGGATCGTCCGCGTCGTGGCGCACCACGTCATGCGGATTCACCACTTTGCCCTCGACCAGGTTGTCGGTGATGTCGAGCAGGCCGTTGATGAACAGCTTGTAGCAGGCGATGCCCTCGGCCTGCTGCGCGTCACGGTCGCCACCCACTGGCGGCTTCTTGACGAAGAAACCACCCTTCGAGCCCACCGGCACGATCACGGTGTTCTTCACCATCTGCGCCTTCACCAGGCCCAGCACCTCGGTGCGGAAGTCCTCGCGGCGGTCGGACCAGCGCAGGCCGCCGCGCGCCACCGCGCCGAAGCGCAGGTGGATGCCTTCCACGCGCGGCGCGCACACCCAGATCTCGCGGTACGGCACCGGCTTGGGCAGCTCGGGCACCGCGTGCGAATCGAGCTTGTAGCTGATGTAGTCGCGGTACGCACCGTTCCACTGCTGGAAGAAGCTGGTGCGCAGGGTGGCGTGGATCGCCGCGATGAAGCTGCGCAGGATGCGGTCCTCATCGAGGCTGGCGACGTTCTCCAGCAGCACGTTGATCGCGCCCTCGATCGTCTTGATCTGCTCGGCGCGCGGCTGCGCCAGCGCGGCGGCGAGGCCGTCGACCAGCGCCGGATTCGCGGCCTGCACGTGCGCGGGGATCAGCGCCGACATCTCNCCGTGCAGCAGCGCGGCGGCGGTCTTGCGCTCGTCAGTCGAGAGCGTCTCGCGGCGCGGGTCGAACTTGGCCAGGAACAGCTCCACCAGCAGGCCGGCGATCGCCGGATAGCGGTTCAGCGTGTCCTCCATGTACGGCTGCGAGAACGTGCTGCCGGCCTGCAGCAGGTACTTGCAGTAGCCGCGCAGCATCGCCACCTGGCGCCAGCTCAGCTTGGCGCCCAGCACCAGCCGGTTGAAGCCGTCGTTCTCGGCGTTGCCGCGCCAGATCTGCTCGAACGCGTGCTCGAACAGCGANCCGACCTGCTCCACGCTGAAGGTGAGCTTGCCCACCGGCTGCACCTCGAAGTCCTGGATCGACAGCGGCACGCTGTCGCCGGGGATCTCNTAGACGTGCTCGGTGAGCACGCGCAGGCCCAGGTTCTCCAGCTGCGGCAGCACCTCGGACAGCGCGATGTCGCCGCCGGAACGGTAGACCTTGAAACGCAGCGTCTCCGGCGCCTTCGGCGGGTGGTAGAACGACATGCGCAGCGCGTTGTCGCCNTCCAGCAGCGACAGCTGGTGCACGTCCTCGGCGGCCACCGCCGGGCTCACGTCGTCGATGTAGCCGGGCGGCAGCACNCGCGCGTAGCGGTTCGCCAGCGTCACGCCTTCATGTTCGCCGCGCAGCCTCACCAGCGCGTCGCGCACGTCGTCGTGCCAGTTGCGCGCGATGGCCGCCACGCCCNGCTCCAGCGCGGCGAGATCGTATCCGGGCTGGTCGCCGATCTTCGGGCGCACCACGATGTACAGGCGCGCCAGTGCGTCCTCGCCCATCAGCACCGACGAATCGACCTGCTCGGCGTGCAACACCTCGCCCAGCAGTGCCTCGATGCGCTCGCGCACCGAGGTGTTGAAGCGGTCGCGCGGCACGAACACCTGGCAGGTGAAGAAGCGGCCGTAGCGGTCGCGGCGCATGAACAGCCGCGTGTGNGCGCGCTGGCGCAGCTCGAGGATGCCGACGGCGATCGCGAACAGCTCGTCCTCGCTGCTCTGCAGCAGTTCCTCGCGCGGCAGCGTTTCCAGGATGTGGCGCAGCGACTTGCCGGAATACGAGTCGCGCTTCAGGCTCGAGCGCGCCAGCACCGCCTCCACCTTGTGCCGCACCAGCGGCACGTCCTGCGGGCGCGCCATGTAGGCGCTGGAAGTGAACATGCCGAGGAAACGCTGCTCCGACACGGCACGGCCGCCGGCGTCGAACTTGAGCACGCCGATGTAATCCATGTAGCCGGGACGATGCATGCGCGANCGTGCATTGGTCTTGGTCAGGATGATCGCGTCGACCGCGCCGGAATGCGGCAACTCGCTGGCCGCCAGCGTCTTCAGCGAACGCGGCGCCAGCGACTGCTCGCTCTTGCGCAGGATGCCCAGGCCCGAGCCGTCGACCGCACGCAGCACGCGCTCGCCGTCGGCATCGGCCACCTCGTATTCGCGGTAGCCGAAGAAGGTGAAGTTGTCGGCGGCGATCCAGCGCAGGAATTCGCCGGCCTCGCGCCGAGGCCGCATCCAGCGCGGGCTTGCGCTGCGGCAGCTCGTCGGCGATCGCCAGCGCCTTGTCGCGCATCGCCGCCCAGTCGCCGACGGCCACGCGCACGTCCTCCAGCGCGGCCTCCACCTGCGCGATCAGCTGCGCCTGCTCGGCCGCGTCGGCCACGCGGTCGATCTCGAAGTGCATCACCGACTCGGCCGTGCCCGTGTCGCCGCCGAAGCTCTGCAGCTTGCCGGCCGCGTCGCGTCGCACCGCCAGCACCGGATGGATCACCGCGTGGATCTGCAACCGCGCCGAGATCACCATGCTCACCGTGTCGACCAGGAACGGCATGTCGTCGGTGACGATCTGCAGCCAGCCGCGGCCGGCATGACCCACTTCAGGATTCAGCACGCGCAACGCCGCGCGACCGGGCGTGCGCTGCTGCATGAAGTCCAGCAGGCCGCCGGCCAGGGCGGCCCATTGCGCCGGTGTGTGCAGACCGCGGTCGCCCTCCGTTACCCGCGCGAAGAAGGCGCCGATAAAAAATTGCGCCTCATCAAGGCGCTGGGTGGGGTATCCGGCTTGCTTCAGAGCCTCGAACACGGCGGACTGAAGCGGAACTTCATGGGCTGCACGAATGGCATTCATGGCATCTACTGGTAGTGGGAACGAATTGACGCGATAAAGCCCCAAAAGGATACGCTCCGCGTCAGGGTGAATCCACCGTGCCGCCGTTGTGCACAGCGTCATGAAACGTGGTTTGTCCGTACCCGTGCGTAGCGTGCACGCGCATCGCCNGCACCACGACGCGAGCACGCGCGACGGACACGCCAGTCGCGCGCGGNGGCAACCGACNGATGCGTCGTCACGACATGTGCACTGGCATGCTCCGTCCGGGTTCGCGCAGAGGCAGCCCGGATCTGCGCGCCGGCTCGGCNTGTNCACACGCAAGAAAGTCGCGCAAGCCCTTCAATAAATTGTGAACTGTACGGTATAGTAGCGCTCCTCAAGCCCGCGCCCGCCTGTACGGAGCACGGGACGTGCTCAACTTTTGACACACGACATGCAGGCGGTGGCGCCGTCATGCTCTGCGCNTGGCGCAGGCTGGACGCGCTCCCCTCGCGATACCCCAAATCACGATCAGCACGCTTCGGAGTCCCCATGAAATCCCCGTCCCTGCGCGCACCCGCGTTGTGCCTTGGCCTGCTGGCCCTGACCGCCTGCGGCAAGAAGGAGCAAGGCCCGCCGCAAATGCCGCCACCGCAGGTGGGCGTGATCACCGCGCAGCCGCAGAACGAGCCGCTGACCAAGGACCTGGTCGGCCGCCTGTCGGCGTTCCGCAGCGCCGACGTGCGCGCCCGCGTGGCCGGCGTGCTGCTGAAGCGCGACTACGTCGAAGGCAGTGACGTGAAGAAGGGCCAGCCGCTGTTCCAGATCGATCCTGCTCCGCTCAAGGCCGCGCTGGCCGCGGCCGACGCCTCGCTGGCACAGGCGCAGGCGACNTACACCAACGCCAAGGTCAACGCGCAGCGTTCGCGTGAGCTGGCGCCGAAGGGCTACATCTCGAAGTCCGACCTCGACAANGCGCTGGCCAGCGAGCGCACCGCCGCCGCCGCGGTGCAGGCGGCCCGCGCCAACGTGCAGAGCGCCCGCATCAACCTCGGCTACGCGAACGTGACCTCGCCGATCGACGGCCGCGCCGGCCAGCAGCAGGTGACCGAGGGCGCNCTGGTGGGCAGCGGCAGCGCCACCNTGCTCACCACGGTGGACCAGATCGACCCGCTGTACGTGAACTTCACCATGAGTGTGGCCGACATGGAGCAGNTGCGCCAGGCGCAGACCAGTGGCGGCGTCACCCTCGCCCAGCCGAACCAGGCCAGCGTGCGGGTGACCCTGCCNGACGGCAGCGCCTACGCCGAACCGGGCACGCTGGATTTCACCGCGGTCACGGTCGATCCGTCCACCGGCGCGCTGAACCTGCGCGCGCAGATTCCCAACCCGAAGCACAGCCTGCTGCCCGGCATGTACGTGACGCTGCAGGCGAAGCTGGGCGAACAGCACAAGGTGTTCGTGATCCCGCAGCAAGCCGTGCTGCGCGACACCGTGGGCGCCTACGTGTTCGTGGTCGGTGCCGACGGCAAGACCAAGCGCCACGACGTCGTCGCCGCCAGCATGAGCGGCGGCAACTGGGTGATCACCAGCGGCCTCGCCGCCGGCGACCAGGTGGTGGTGTCCGGCGTGCAGAACGTGCGTGAGGACGCTCCGGCCAAAGCCTCGCCGTGGCAGCCGCAAGCCGCTGCGGGCGGCAAGCCGGCCAGCGGCAAGTAACGGAGTCCGATCATGCCGAGTTTCTTCATCGACCGCCCGATCTTCGCCTGGGTGGTGGCTATCCTGATCTCGCTGGGCGGCGTCCTGGCGATCCTCAACCTGGGCGTGGAGTCGTATCCGAACATCGCACCGCCGTCGGTCACCGTCAGCGCCACCTACCCCGGCGCCAGCGCGGACACCACCGAGAAGACCGTCACCCAGGTGATCGAACAGCAGCTCACCGGCATCGACCACCTGCTGTACTTCAACTCCTCGTCCAGCGCCAGCGGCCGTGCCAGCATCACGCTGACCTTCGAGACCGGCACCGATCCGGACATCGCCCAGGTGCAGGTGCAGAACAAGGTGGCGCTGGCCACCCCGCGGCTGCCCTCCCAGGTGACCCAACAGGGCGTGGTGGTGGCCAAGGCCAACGCCGGCTTCCTGATGGTGGTGGCGCTCAAGTCGGACAACCCGAACATCGACCGCGACCGCCTCAACGACATCGTCGGCTCGCAGGTGCTGGACCAGATCTCGCGCGTACCCGGCGTGGGCAGCACCCAGCAGTTCGGTTCCGAATACGCGATGCGCATCTGGCTGAACCCGGACAAGCTGCAGGGCTACAACCTGTCGGCTTCGCAGGTGTTCGCCGCGATCTCCGCGCAGAACGTGCAGTTTGCCGCCGGCTCGCTGGGCGCCGACCCGGCCGTGCCCGGCCAGGGCCTCACCGCCACGGTGTCCACCGAAGGCCGCTTCACCAGCCCCGAGCAGTTCGCCAACATCATCCTGCGCGCGAACCCCGACGGCACCACGGTCAAGCTGGGCGACTTGGCGAAGATCAGCTTCGGCCCCGGCAGCTACGGCTTCGACACCACCTGGGACGGCAAGCCGATCGGCGCGTTCGCGATCCAGCTGCTGCCCGGCGCCAACGCGCTGGACGTGGCCACCGCGGTGCGCGCGAAGATGAATGAGCTCGCACCCAGCTTCCCGCCGGGCGTGAGCTGGTTCAGTCCCTACGACAGCACCAGCTTCGTGACCATCTCCATCAACGAAGTGGTGCACACGCTGGTCGAGGCGATCATCCTGGTGTTCCTGGTGATGCTGCTGTTCCTGCAGAACATCCGCGCCACCATCATCCCGACCCTGGTGATTCCGGTNGCCCTNNTNGGCACGTTCCTGGGCATGCTGGTGCTCGGCTTCACGATCAACCAGCTGACCTTGTTCGGCATGGTGCTGGCGATCGGCATCGTGGTGGATGACGCGATCGTGGTGATCGAGAACGTCGAACGCATCATGACCGAGGAAAATCTGTCGCCGAAGGAGGCCACCCGCAAGGCGATGGGGCAGATCACCGGTGCGGTGGTGGCGATCACCGTGGTACTGGCGGCGGTATTCGTGCCGTCGTCGCTGCAACCCGGCGCCACCGGCGTGATCTACAAGCAGTTCGCATTGACCATCGCGGTGTCGATGGGTTTCTCGGCGTTCCTCGCGCTGTCGTTCACGCCTGCGCTGTGCGCCAGCTTCCTGCAGCCGGAGCATGGCAAGAAAAAGAACATCGTGTTCCGCAAGTTCAACGAGCTCTTCACCTGGACCACACATACCTACACCGGCCACATCGGCAGTGCCGTACGGCATGCGCCACGCTGGATGCTGGCCTTCGTGCTGATCGCTACGCTCGGTGGTTTCCTGTTCACGCGCCTGCCGGGCAGCTTCCTGCCGGAAGAAGACCAGGGTTATGCGCTGTCGGTGATCCAGTTGCCTCCGGGTGCCACCAAGCAGCGCACCAGCGCCGTGATGGCCCAGATGCGCGACATCCTCCGCAAGGACAGCGCGGTGGAAGGCGTGCTGCAGGTCACCGGTTTCAGCTTCATCGGCTCGGGCGAGAATGCCGGCATGGCCTTCATCAAGCTCAAGGACTGGGCCGCGCGTGACGTGACTGCCGCGCAGTTCATCCAGCGCGCGAACGGCGAGATGCAGCAAGTGCACGATGCACGCATCTTCGTGGCCAACATCCCCACGGTGCAAGGGCTGGGTCAGTTCGGCGGTTTCGACATGTATCTGCAGGACCGTGGCGGTGCCGGCCGCGACGCTCTCACCCAGGCACGCAACACACTGCTGGGCAAGGCCGGCCAGAATACGCTGCTGACCGGCGTGCGCCCGAACTCGCTGGAAGACTCGCCGCAGGTGCATCTCGACGTGGATCGTGTGCAGGCGCAGGCGATGGGTCTGCAGGTCGGTGACATCTACAACGCGATCGGCCTGATGCTGGCACCCATCTACGTCAACGACTTCACCTACGGTGGCCGCGTCAAGCGCGTCATCATGCAAGCCGATGCGCCTTACCGGTTGGGCCCGGAAGCCTTGCAGCACATCTTCACGCCCGCTCCCGTGGCCAGCGGCAGCACGACGCCGCAGATGATTCCGCTGTCCAACGTGGTGCGCGCCAGCTGGAACGTCGCTTCGCCGTCGCTGACCCGCTACAACGGCTACTCGGCGGTCGAAATCGTCGGCTCGCCGGCGCTGGGACACGCCTCGGGCGAAGCGATGAACGAGATGGAAAGGATCGTCACCAATGACTTGCCGAAGGGCTTCGGTTTCGACTGGACCGGCCAGTCCTACCAGGAAATCCTTTCCGGCAATGCCGCCACGCTGCTGATGGTGCTGTCGATCGTGATCGTGTTCCTGGCTTTGGCGGCGTTGTACGAGAGCTGGTCGATTCCGGTCTCCGTGCTGCTGGTGGTGCCGCTGGGCCTGCTCGGCACGGTGGTGTTCACCTTGCTGCGCGGCCTGCCCGACGACATCTACTTCAAGATCGGCCTGATCACGGTGATCGGCCTGGCCGCCAAGAACGCGATCCTGATCGTTGAGTTCGCCGTGACCGAGCAGAAGGCCGGGCGCACTTTGCGCGATGCCACGGTCGATGCAGCTCGACTGCGGTTACGGCCGATCCTGATGACCTCGCTGGCCTTCATCCTCGGCGTGTTCCCGCTGTTCATCTCCAGCGGCGCCGGCGCCAATGCGCGCCATGCGATCGGCACCGGCGTGATCGGCGGCATGCTGTTCGCCACCTTCCTCGGCGTGCTGCTGATCCCGGTGTTCTATGTCGTGGTGCGGCGCCTGCTCGGCGACAAGATGGACGGCGATGTACCGCCGGCCGCGCAAAGCCGCAACGGCATGCAGCCGTTCGATTCGGATCCGCACCGCGGAGCGTGAAAAAGCAGGGGTGAGTGGAGAGGAGTGAGAAAAGAGAAAAAAGCACGCTCCCCTTCACTTCTCTGTGCGACATAAGCAAAAGGCCCCGACGCAAGTCGGGGCCTTTATGTTTTGCTTCACGCTGATGAGGAGGTTCGACGTGCGAGCTGTCTCTCTTTTCTCACCCCTCTCCACCCACTCCTGCTTCTCAGCGTAAACCGGTCTCCGCACGCGCGATCACCATGCGCTGGATCTCGCTGGTGCCTTCGTAGATCTCGGTGATCTTGGCATCGCGGAAGTAGCGCTCCAGCGGCATCTCCTTCGAATAGCCCATGCCGCCGTGGATCTGCACGGCCTGGTGGCTGATCCACATTGCCGCTTCCGACGCGGTGAGCTTGGCCACTGCCGCCTCGGTGCCGAAGCGGCCGCCGTGCTTTTCGGTTTCGCCCTTGGTCCACGCAGCGCGCAAGGTCAGCAGGGTCGCCGCATCCAGCTTGCACTTCATGTCGGCGATCTTCGACTGGGTCATCTGGAAGGTGCCGATCGGCGCGCCAAACGCCTTGCGATCGCGCGACCACTGCAGGGTAGCCTCGTACGCGGCGCGGGCGATGCCCACCGCCTGCGAGGCGATACCGATGCGGCCGGCGTCGAGCACGCCCATCGCGATCGAGAAGCCCTTGCCTTCCGCGCCGAGCAGGTTTTCCTTCGGCAACACATACTCGGTGAACTCGATTTCGCAGGTGGCCGAAGCGCGGATGCCCAGCTTCGGCTCGATCTTGCCCGTGTGGAAGCCCGGGAGCTGGGTGTCGACGATGAAGGCCGACACGCCCTTGGCGCCGATGCCCGGCGTAGTGATGGCGAACAGGATGATGTAGCGCGCCACCGGGCCGGAGGTGATCCAGCTCTTCTTGCCGTTGATCACCCAGTCGCCGTCCGCGTTCTTGCTGGCACGGGTATGCATGGCCGAAGCATCGGAGCCGGACTGCGGTTCGGTCAGCGCATACGCGCCGATCGCTTCGCCGGTCGCGATCGCACGCACGTATTTCTGCTTCTGCTCCTCGTTGCCATGCTTGAGGATGCCGTTGCAGAACAGCGAGTTGTTCACCGACATGATGGTCGCGGTGGCCGCATCGGCCGCGGCGATCTCGATCATCGCCAGCACGTAGGCGATCGGATCCATGCCGGCGCCGCCGTACTCGTGCGGCACTTCGATGCCCATCAGGCCGAGCTGGCCCATCTCGCGGATGTTGTCCAGCGGAAACTCGCCCCTGGCGTCCAGCTCCGCCGCCACCGGCATGATGCGCTTCTGCGCGAAATCGCGGGCGATCGATTGGATCGACAGCTGGTCTTCGGTGAAACGGAAATCCACGGGATGCTCCTGAAGGCAATCAAGCCGGCAATTTTAGCGGGAAATGGCGCGCAGGCTTGCCGGCGCGCGCTTGACGTGCCGCAAAGGCCGGCCTAGCCTATACATCTTTGTATCGCGATACAGGGATAACCAATGGATCTGGCCACCGCCTCCAGCGTACTCCGGCTGCTGGCCGACCCTACCCGGGTGCGCCTGCTGGCGCTGCTCGAGCACGAAGAACTCACCGTGGCCGAGCTTGCCGCGGTGCTGCATCTGGCACAGCCGCGCGTGTCCACGCACCTGGCCAAGCTGAAGGAAGCCGGCCTGGTGCGCGACCGCCGCGCCGGCGTGTCGGCTTATTACCGCGCCAACAACGAGGGCGACGCCGCCCAGCACAGCCTGCTCGGCTCGCTGCGCGAGAGCATCGACGACGCCTTGCTGCGCGAGGACAGCGCACGCCTGCCCGGCGTGCTGGCGAACCGCGCACGCGAAGAAGGCTGGGCCGATACCGTGGCCGGCGACATGGAGCGCCATTATTCGCCCGGCCGCACCTGGGAGACGCTGGCGCGATCGCTGCTGCAATTGCTGGGCACCGGCGATGTGCTGGACATCGCCTCCGGCGACGGCATCACCGCCGAGCTGCTGGCACCACACGCGCACTCCATCGTCTGCGTCGATTCAAGCGATCGCGTGGTCGAGGCCGCGACCAAGCGGCTCAAGTCGTTCGCCAACGTGCAGGTGCGTCAAGGCGACATGCATGCACTGGACCTGGGCGAGCAGCGTTTCGACCTGGTGCTGATGCTGCATGCGCTGACCTACGCCGAGCATCCGGCGAAGGCCGTGGCCGAAGCCGCGCGACTGCTGCGCCCCGGCGGCCGCCTGCTCGCGGTGACGCTGGGCAAGCACGACCATCGCGCTGTGGTGGAACCGTTCGATCATCGCAATCTCGGCTTCAGCGGCGAACAGCTCGACGGCTACGCGCGTGCCGCCGGCCTCGACGTATTGAGTTGCAACCGGCTCAGCCGCGAACGCAAAGCGCCGCATTTCGAAGTGATCAGCCTGCTGGCGCGCAAGCCTGCTTGAACACCGCTCTCCCTACGGAGAGATGCTTAACCGAAGGAAGTGAAATGAGTACCCTGCCCTGGCTCCACCCCGAACGCGTCGCCCTGCTGGGGCAGGCGCTGCATCGGCGCATCCTGATCCTCGACGGCGGCATGGGCACCATGCTGCAGGCGCATGAGCTGGACGAAGGTGGTTTTCGCGGCGAGCGTTTCGAGCATGGCCACGACGGCCATGCGCAGACCCACGACAACCATGCCCACCCCGGCGGCTGCGACCTCAAGGGCAACAACGACCTGCTCACGCTGACCAAGCCGGAGATCATCCGCGGCGTGCACGACGCGTATCTGGAAGCCGGCGCCGACCTGATCGAGACCAACACGTTCAACTCGACCCGGATCAGCCAGGCCGACTACAAGCTGGAGCACCTGACGCACGAGTTGAACCTGGAAGGCGCCCGCCTCGCCCGCGCTGCCTGCGACGCGATGACCGCGAAAACTCCGCACCAGCCGCGCTTCGTGATCGGCGTGCTCGGCCCGACCAGCCGCACTGCCTCGCTGTCGCCGGACGTCAACGACCCGGGTTTCCGCAATGTCACGTTCGAGGAGCTGGCGGAAAACTACACCGAGTCCGCCAACGGCCTGATCGACGGCGGCGCCGACGTGATCATGGTCGAGACGATCTTCGATACCTTGAATGCCAAGGCCGCCCTGTTCGCATTGAGCGAGCTGTTCCACCGGCGCGGCGCACGGATGCCGGTGATGATCTCCGGCACCATCACCGACCGTTCCGGGCGCACCTTGTCGGGGCAGACCGCCGAGGCGTTCTATTACTCGGTGCGCCATGCGCGGCCGTTGTCGGTGGGTTTCAACTGCGCGCTCGGCGCCGACGATCTGCGTCCGCATATCCAGACGCTGTCGAACCTCGCCGAGAGTTATGTCAGCACCCATCCGAACGCCGGCCTGCCGAATGCGTTCGGCGAATACGACGAGACGCCCGAGCACATGGCCGAGGTGATCAAGGGCTTTGCCCGCGACGGCCTGCTCAACCTGGTCGGTGGCTGCTGCGGTACCACACCGGCACATATCAAGGCGATCGCCGAGGCAGTTCGCCATTTCGCACCGCGTGCGTTGCCATCCGCCGATCAAGCGGAGGCTGCATAACATGGCACGCCACACGCGTCTGTCCGGCCTCGAACCGCTGGTCATCACGCCCGATCTGCTGTTCATCAACGTCGGTGAACGCACCAATGTCACCGGCTCGGCGCAGTTCAAGAAACTGATCAAGGAAGACCGCTACGACGAAGCCGTCGAAGTCGCCCGCCAGCAGGTCGCCAATGGCGCGCAGGTCATCGACATCAACATGGACGAGGGCTTGATCGACTCCGAGGCGGCGATGACCCGCTTCATCAACCTGATCTCGTCCGAACCCGATATCGCCCGCGTGCCGTTCATGATCGACTCGTCCAAGTGGACGGTGATCGAGGCCGGCCTGCGCTGCCTGCAAGGCAAGGGCATCGTCAACTCGATCTCGATGAAGGAAGGCGAAGCCGCGTTCCTCGAGCACGCGCGCAAGGTGCAGCAATACGGCGCCGCCGCGGTGGTCATGGCGTTCGACGAACAAGGCCAGGCGGATACTTGCGAACGCAAAGTGGAAATCTGCTCGCGCGCGTACGAGTTGCTGACGGAGAAACTCGACTTCCTGCCTGAAGACATCATCTTCGATCCCAACATCTTCGCCATCGCGACCGGCATCGAGGAGCACAACAACTACGCGGTGGATTTCATCGAAGCCACCCGCGAGCTGAAAAAGCGCTTTCCGGACTGCCACATCTCCGGCGGCGTCTCCAACGTGTCGTTCTCGTTCCGCGGCAACAACATCGTGCGCGAGGCGATCCACTCGGTATTCCTGTACCACGCGATCCGCGCCGGCATGGACATGGGCATCGTCAACGCCGGTGCGCTGACGATCATGGACGATATCGACCCGCCGCTGCGCGAGCGCGTCGAGGACGTGGTGCTGAATCGCCGCGACGATGCCACCGAGCGCCTGCTGGAGATCGCCGACAACTACAAGGGCAAGCGCGGCGAAGCGGTGGTCGAAACGCTGGCCTGGCGCGAGAAGCCCGTGCGCGAACGGCTCAGCCATGCACTGGTGCATGGCATCGACCAGTATGTGGTCGAGGACACCGAAGAGGCACGCCAGCTGTCGACGCGCCCGCTGGACGTGATCGAAGGCCCGCTGATGGACGGCATGAATGTGGTCGGCGACCTGTTCGGCGCCGGCAAGATGTTCCTGCCGCAGGTGGTGAAATCCGCCCGCGTGATGAAGAAGGCGGTCGCCTACCTGCTGCCGTACATCGAGGCGGAAAAGCTGCGCACCGGCGACACCGGCAAGAACAACGGCAAGATCATCATGGCCACGGTCAAGGGCGACGTGCACGACATCGGCAAGAACATCGTCGGCGTGGTGCTCCGCTGCAACAACTTCGAGGTGATCGACCTGGGCGTGATGGTGCCGGCGCAGAAGAT
>JGI25157J39369_1001015_pt1 | contig 13013 bp, 9 predicted proteins | sample AraplaCL_Col_mCL_FD_39369 | JGI IMG/M metagenome (IMG submission 39369)
AGGCCACCAAGAAGGGGGCGTGCAAGGGGCACAAGGGAGTGAAGGAGTGGTATGCCGCCGCCCCGGCTGCCGCAGCCGCGCCGGCAGCAGCGGCCGCTGCCGCACCAGCAGCTGTCCCGGCCGCCGCAGCCGCAGCTGCTCCAGCCTCGAACAGCGCCATGAAGTCTCATGCCATGCCGGCGCCAGCCGCGGCGGCAGCGCCTGGTGGCGGTCCTGGCATGGTCTGGGTCAACGACAAGAGCAAGGTCTACCACTGCCCGAGCGACAAGTGGTACGGCAAGACCAAGCACGGCGAGTACATGAGCGAGGCCGATGCCAAGGCCAAGGGCAACCATGCCGAGCATGGCAAGGCCTGTACGCCATAACAGCTGACGCAATCTGGTCATGCAAGAGGCCGGCGCAAGCCGGCCTCTTGTTGTCTGATCAGCCGTGCGGCTGCCACGGGTCATAGCTGCCGAAGTACCACAGATGGCCTTCCGGGTCGTGGCAACTGTAGCCGGCGCCGCCGTATTCCTTTTCGGCGTAGTCGTCGACGATCACTGCACCGGCGGCTTTGGCCTGCTGGTAGTGCGATTTGCAGTTGGCGACGATCACGCAGGCGCATTGCGTTTCGCGGCCGCCGATCTCGTCGGGTTGGGCGATGTGCCGACCGAATTCGTTGTCGCGGACTTCACCGACCATGACCATGCCGTTGCCGAAGGTGAGCTGGGCATGCTCCACGCCGCCTTGTTCGTTTTCGTACACGGCATGCTTTTCGAAGCCGAATGCCTTGCACAGCCAGGCGATCGCGGCATGCGCGTCGCGGTAGCGCAGGCAGGGAATGATGGTGCTGCCGGTTTGGCTGGATGCGGACATGAGGCTGGCTCCATGGTGGATGTTCAAGGCGCCGAATGTTGCTGACGCCGTATCAATCCCGATCGTCGTGGCTCTCGGCGATCGGCGGCAGCCGGCGCAGCACCATACTCTGCGGACTCGTCATCGGCAGCTTGGCATGGCGCAGGCTTTCGAGAATCTGGAACAGCAGGTCGCTCTTTACGCCACTGACATCGCGCGGGCTGTTGACGTAGGCGATGCAGTTGAACGTCATCGAGCCGGCATCGAGATTTTCCAGCTGCACGCTGGGCATCGGCATGTCCAGGATGTCCGGATGTGCGTGCAGCACTTCCAGGATCAGCTCGCGCGCCTTGCCCGCATCGGTCTCCAGTGGCATCGACAGCTTGATATTGACGCGGCCCTGGGCATTGGCAAGGGTCACGTTGCGCACGTTCTGGGTGATGAACTGCGAGTTCGGCACGATCATGGTCGAGCGATCGGCCATCTGGATTTCAGTGGCGCGCACGTTGATCCGGCGGATGTCGCCCTCGACGCCGCCGATGGCGACCCAGTCGCCCACTTTCACGGGCCTCTCGGCCAGCAGGATCAGGCCGGAGATGAAGTTCTGCACGATCGCCTGCAAGCCGAAGCCGATGCCGACCGAAAGCGCGCTGGCCATCCAGGCGATACCTTGCAGATCGACCTTCAATGCGAGCAGCGCCAGCACGAACACCAGCACGCCGCCGACATAGCCGAGCAGGGTCAGCATCGAGTTCTGCATGCCGGAGTCGAGCGAGGTCTTGGGCAGCAGCTGGTCGCTCAGCCAGCGCTTGATCACGCGCAAGACGAGCAAGCCCAGCGCGAATACCAGCACGGCGTCGAAGATATTGCCGGGCACGATATTGAGCGAGCCGAGTGTGCCGCCCGACAGCAGCGTGCCCACGCGTCCGGCGAGCTCCTGCGGGCCTGCGCCAAACGGCGCCAGCACGATCGCCACCGCCAGGATCAGCAGCATGGCCCGGGCAATGCCGGACAATAAGGTGCCGGTCTGTTCCAGCGCGCCGGAAGCGAGCCCGAAGCTGCTCTGCAGGCGCGTACCGCTACGTCCCTTGGGGTCGAAGACGGTGTCGAAGATGTCGTCGATCAGATACATCAGCAAGTACAGCGCGGTGAGGATCACTCCTACCCACAACATTTGCCCTGCGATAAAAAACGCAAAGGCGATGTAGCCCGTGATCACGCCCAGCAGCACGATGCCGACACCGACGAATGCCGCCGCGACCACCAGGCCCACCCAGACCGGCCGCTGTGCCGTCAGTTCGCCCGCGGCCAGCGTGGCGCGCCGCGACTGGCCCAGCCGCATCAGCGCACTGCCCACCAGCAGTGCGATCAACACGGCGAGCAGCGCGCGCGTCGTCACGGTGATCGCCAGGCTGGCGCCGATGGCGTTGTTGATGCTTTCGACCACGCCACGCAACAGGGCGGCGCCACCGAGCAGCGCCGGGAATGCGCGCAGCCGATGCGCGGCATCGTCGGATAGGGTGGACAGGCGCCAGGAAGGACGCTTGCTGGAGAGCATCGCGCGGCCGAGGCCAGTCATGAAGGCGGCGAACGTCACCAGCCGCACCAGTTTCTTCGCCAGATCATCCAGATCATCGGCCAGCAGGTCGTTCCAGTTCAGCGCGAGGTAGGCGGAGCGCGCAGCCAGTCCGATCGCCAGCGTGTAGGCGAGCGTCATCGCCACGGCCAGCGCACTGCGCCGCAGCCGGCCCGTGGGCATGTGCTGGGTCGTCACTTGCACCAGCACTCGCTCGATCAGCCAACGCCCCACGCTGAGCAGCAGTACAGAGGCGATCAGGCACAGCACGAACGGCGCGCGATTGGGCGGTTGCCAGGCCCGCTGCACGATCAACAAGGCATTGCTGCCCAGCTGTTCCGCTCGCCGCATGTCGTCGGGAAACGCTTTGGCCGGGTCCGCCCAGAATATGCGGCTGAACGGTGTCGCCGTGCGCGAACTGAGCTGGGTCTGGAACTGGTCGCGCCGCAGTTCGGCGACGTGGGCGGCCAGCTGGGTGGCCTCGGTGCCCAGCGAGTTGGCCTGCTTGATCTGGCCTTCCAGATCATTCTTGGCCTTGGTCAGCTCTTTGCGCTGCAAACTCAGTTGCGGCGACTCGGGCGGAGCGCCCTTGGCCGGCGCCGGGCCAAGCACGTCGAGCCGTGTCTGCAGCCCGGCCGATTGCGGCGACAACGTGGATGCCAATTGTCCGGCCTGTTGCTGCACGTCCAGCGCACGATTGCGCAAGTCGCCGAGCGGCACGTCGGTCTTCTTGGAATCCACCGCGGCCTTGATTTCGTCGAGCTGGGCACGCAGCTGGGTCAGCGTCTGCGCTGGCGTGAGTACTGGTGCTGCCGCAGCCGGTGCAGCGGCCTCCGGAGTGTCCTGCGCCAGAACACCGCCGCTGCAGAGCGCCAATAACAGGATGAGGAGGTAGCGGATCAGAGTAGACATCCGGGCATGATCGGAGCGCGGCCGCGGGCGGTCAATCATGCCGCTGGAGTTTCGAGGCTGGCGTTCAGTATTGAACCGCACGACATGGTGCTCAGGCGCGCGTCGCATCTCCGTGACGATACATGGTCCGCCATGAAAAGCAGTCGGCGGCAATCGTCCAGGCAATGGCTAGTTTTTCGAAGTCCCCTGCTGGAATCCGCATGCGTGAGTTGAAGTCGCTGACTCGCAGGCATGCAGAGCGCTCCGAGACGGAGATGGTGTGATGAAGAATTCAGCGATGGGCCAAACAGAATCGGCTCTTCTCCGAAGCCCCTGTCGCGCTGAAAGCGGCGCCGCAGCGCTCGTTCCGCGCATTCCACCATACCGCGGTCGACGCACAGCGGGATCTTGAACGCGATGCCAGCGGCCGCATCGTCGCTCTGGTCTTGCACCAGAACGGACACGAGCAGCGGACACCACGGCAACAGTGATACCGTCGGGCATGGCGAGCCGCACTGCCTTTCAGGCATCCATGGCGTGCGGCCCTTGCGAAACCGCTCGCCAGCAAGCACGTTACCGGTTCTTCTGCATCTTGCGATTCCCATGATCTTTCGCTGGTTCGAATCCCTCATCGATGCGTTCAAGGATCCCGTCGACAGCATGCCGCCGAAGCCGGTATGGCGCTTCTACGCGTTCTACCTGCGCCAGGTGTGGCCGGTGTTCGCCGCGGCGATCGTGGTGGGTTTTGCGGTGGCGATCGTGGAGGTATCGTTGTTCGGCTTCATCGGCAGCATCGTCGACATGGCCAAGGGCGCGCCGGGTGCGGCGTTCTTCCACGAGCACGGGCGCAGCCTGCTGTGGATGGGCTTCGTGGCGTTGATCGCGCGACCGGTGCTGGGCAGCCTGCACGATTTACTGGTGAACCAGGCGATCGTGCCCAGCCTGACCAACCGCATCCGCTGGCAGAACCACCGCTATGTGATACGCCAGAGCCTGGGCTTCTTCCAGAACGACTACGCCGGTCGCATCGCCAACCGCATCATGCAGACGGGCGCCTCGCTGCGCTCCTCGGCGGTGCAGATCGTCGACGCGATCTGGTACGTCACCATCTATACCGGCAGCGCGATCGTGCTGTTCGCCAAGGCGGATTTCTGGCTGGCTGCTCCGTTGGTCGTGTGGGTGTTCGCATATGTCGGCTTACTCGGCTTTTTCATTCCGCGCGTCAAACAGCGCTCCTGGAAGGCTTCGGAGGCACGCTCGAAACTGATGGGCCGCATTGTCGACGGCTACAGCAACGTGCTGACGCTGAAGCTGTTTGCGCATACCCATCGCGAGGAAGCCTACGTCGCCGACGCCATGGCCGAACAGACCGACAAGCTGCGTCGGATGACCCGCGTCACCACCGCGATGGATGCCAGCATCACCACGCTCAACGGCTTCCTGATCGTGGGCACCTCGGCGCTGGCGCTGTGGCTGTGGAGCGAGGGCAGGGTGACGGTGGGCGCGATCGCGCTGTCGACCGGGCTGGTGATCCGCATCAACAACATGTCCGGCTGGATCATGTGGGTGGTCAACGGCATCTTCGAGGATGTCGGCACCGTGCAGGACGGCATCACCACGATCTCGCAACCGCGCGCGGTGCAGGATCGCGAAGGTGCAATGCCGCTGGAAGTCGCCAACGGCGCGGTGCGTTTCGAGCACATCCATTTCCATTATGGCAAGCAGGGCGGGGTGATCGCCGGGCTCGACCTGGCCGTGCGCGCGGGCGAGAAGATCGGCGTGGTCGGCCCGTCCGGTGCGGGCAAGTCGACCCTGGTCAATGTGCTGCTGCGGCTGTACGACCTCGAAGGCGGCCGCATCCTGATCGACGGCCAGGACATCGCGAACGTCACCCAGGAAAGCCTGCGCTCGCAGATCGGCGTGGTGACCCAGGATACCTCGCTGCTGCATCGTTCGATCCGCGACAACCTGCTGTACGGCCAACCCGACGCCAGCGAAGCGCAGATTCTCGGCGCCGTTCGCAAGGCGCGCGCCGACGAATTCATTCCGCAACTGGTGGACGGCGAAGGCCGCACCGGCTACGACGCGCTGGTCGGCGAGCGCGGCGTAAAACTTTCTGGCGGCCAGCGCCAGCGCATCGCGATCGCCCGCGTGCTGCTGAAGGACGCGCCGATCCTGGTTCTGGATGAAGCGACCTCGGCGCTGGATTCCGAAGCCGAGGCCGCCATCCAGGACAGTCTCGACATCTTGATGCAGGGCAAGACCGTGATCGCCATCGCCCATCGCCTGTCCACGATCGCCCGGATGGACCGGCTGGTGGTGCTGGACAAGGGCCACATTGTGGAAACTGGCACCCACGCGGAACTGATCGCGCACGAGGGTTTGTATGCGCGGCTGTGGAAGCGGCAGACCGGCGGTTTTGTAGCGGCGGAAGATGCGCTGGGGTGATGATCCGGCCTGATGATGTCGTGCGTCAGTGTCGAGTCCTCGCGACAGATAACCCAACCCCGCCCCGGGCGCTTTCTCGCCCATGGCGAACCCGAGGTGTCCTTTTGAATCATCAAGTGGTGGTACGGCCCGTGCGGCGCGAGGACTTTCCAGCCTGGAAAGTTCTATGGGATGGCTACAACGCCTTCTACGGCCGAAGCGGGCCAACTGCGCTGCCGGAAGAAATCACGCAGACGACCTGGTCACGCTTCTTCGATGCCTATGAACCCGTGCATGCGTTCGTTGCCGAGAGCGCCGGCGAGTTGCTTGGCCTGGCGCACTTCCTGTTCCATCGCAGCACCATCCAGCTTCACCCGAGTTGCTACATGCAGGATTTGTTTGCGGTCGAGGCGGCCCGGGGCAAGGGCGTCGGTCGCGCGCTGATCAACGCCGTCTACGAGCGCGCGGAGCAGGCGGGTTCGCCACGGGTCTATTGGCAGACCCACGAGACGAATGCAACGGCCATGCAGCTGTATGACAAGGTTGCCGAAAAGTCCGGGTTCATCGTGTACCGCAAGCTGCTGCAGGCAGAGCCGCCAGTCGCGTGAATGACGGGATGGCCACCGTGGCTTGGAGCCCCATGTTGCCGGTCGCCGGTCACGCCGACAAATTCGCCAACACTTCCTCGAACACGTCGGCCGGCATCGGCCGTCCGAGGAAATAGCCTTGCAGGATGTCACAGCGCAGCAGGCGCAGCAGTTTGGCCTGTTCTTCGGTCTCGACGCCCTCGGCGACCACGCGCAGCGACAGCGAATGAGCCAGGTTGATGATGTTGGTGATCATGCCCATGGTCTCCGGACTCTGCGTCAGCGTGGCGACGAATGACTGGTCGATCTTGATCTCGTCCGCAGGCAGGCGCGTCAGGTAATTGAGCGACGAGTAGCCGGTGCCGAAGTCGTCGATGGAGATGTGGCAGCCGAGTTCGCGCAGCTTTTCGAGCAGCGGGACGTTGTGTTCGATATCGTCCATCAGCAGGCTCTCGGTGATCTCGATGTCGATGCCCTGGTCGGCGCGGTGAGGCTCGAGAATCGCGCGGTACTGGTCGAGAAAGCCGCTGTAGCGCAGTTCGCGCGCAGACACGTTGACCGCGATCCGCAGGCCGGGTTGGTAGCGGGCGCGCCAATCCACGACGTGGGCCAGTGCATCACGCAGTACGTATTGCCCCACTGGCACGATGAGCCCGGTCTCTTCCAGCACGGATATGAATTCGGCGGGCTGGACCATTTCGCCTGGACGGCGCCAGCGCAGCAGCGCCTCGGCGCCGAGCAGCCGGTTGTCGATGGCAAGGAACTTGGGCTGGTAGAACAGTTCGAACTCACCTTGATCGAGAGCGTGGCGCAGATCATGCTCGAGTTTCAGCCGGCGGGTGGCGCGGCCTTGCAGGTTCTCGCTGAACACGTACAGCAGCTCGTCGCGCCGCTCGGCTTCTGCCAGTGCGGACATCCCGTTGCGTTCGAGTATTTCGCCGTTGTCGCCATGCTGCGGCGCGATGGCGACGCCGCCCTGCGGGTTGATGTAGATCTCTTCGCCGTAGATCGTGAAGGCCTGGTTCTCGAATCTGCGCAGCTGCGCGTGAAGACGCTCTATCTCCGCGCTGAGTCGGTCGGTGATGGGATAGGCGAGCAGGAAGGTGCATCCCTCGGGGTGAGCCACGAAACCGGTAGCGGCGAATATGCGGCGCAGGCGTATGCCGACCTGTTCCAGGCAGTGGTCGCCGAATGCGCGGCCGCGCGAGTCGTTGATGTAGGCAAAGCGCCGGATATCGAGCACGCAGACGATCACCGGGCCGCAGGCCAGCATCGATTGCACGTGTTCGCGAAACGCACTGCGGTTGGGCAGGCCGGTCACCGGGTTGTGGTAGGCGAGATACTCCAGTCGCTCGCTCTTGGCGATGAAATCACCGGCGTGATCGATTTCTTCCGCCAGCCGCTCGAGCAGGCCGATTTCCTCGTCGTCGTAGTCGCGCACGGATTCCGAGAACAGTGTCAGCACGCCCCAGGGTTCGGCGCCCCCCAGGGGCAAGGCCACCTCCGACATGACGCCGGCCCGTTTCATTTCCTCGCGAAGCTCGGCGGGAACATCCGCCACGGCGAAATCGCAAATGACGATCTTGTGCTTTTCCCGGAATGCCCGAATGCCGGGGTGCTGGTGATAGCGGCCAGGTGCGTTGACGGGCATGGGATCGTCCGGCGCGACCGATTGCAGAATGGCCGCGTCGCCATAGCTCCCGGCTACGCGCAGCGTGCCAGCAGCGGTGCCCTCGCCGATACATGCCGCCTTGAATCCGCCCTGGTCGACGGCGACACGACAGGCGTTGTGCAGCAGTCCGCTGCGGTCCGACGCCCGCACCACGATGTTGCCGATGGCGCTCAGTACCGCATGGATGTGGACGAGCCGGCTGATCCTGGCTTCCTGGGCGATGCGTTCGGTATCGTCATGGTTGGCGCCGCGGTAACCGATGACGCGGCCATCGACGTCCAGTACCGGGTTCGCCGTGCTCTCCAGAATGTGCACCCCGCCATCGCGGTGGCGCCAGCGCAGCGGCTGCCGCCGCCATGGCCGCGGGTGTTCGAGAAAGGACGGGATGCGTTCGACGACGCTGGCGCGGTCCTCCGGGTGGATCAGCATCGCCACGTTGTGGCCCAGCAATTCATCGGCGGAATAGCCGAGCATATGTTGCACGGCGTTGTTGGTGTAGATCAGTCGGCCTTCGCGGTCGACTTCCCAGATCCAGTCCTGGCTTGCCTCGATGATGCTGCGGAAGCGTTCCTCGCTCTCGTGCAAGGCGCGCTCGATGCGGTCGCGTTCGGTGATGTCGCGGATGAACATCGTGTAGAGCCGGCCTTGCGAGCTGTCCTGGCTGGAGATGGATGCCTCGATGGTGAATTCGCTGCCGTCCCGCCGCCGGGCATGCAGCAGGCGCGGCCCGCTCTGCCCCGGGTCGGGCTCGCCGATCAGCGCGTCACAGAGCGGTGGGGGGAAGAATTCACCGAGTGGACTGTGCAGGGCCGTCGCACGCTCGCATCCGAACATGGTCTCGGCGGCCGCGTTGAAAAGCATGATCTTCTGTTGCTCGTCGAAGGCGATGATCGCGTCGAGCGCCGACTCGATCAGGCCGGACAGGCGTGCCTCGGTCTGCGCCAGACCCTCGCATGCGCGCTCGAGCTCGGTGCTCTTGTCCTCGAGCTTGCGCACCAGCGTTTCGCTGTACTGCCGGAGGATCGGCGACTCGATCTCGCCTGGCGCCGACGAAGTGGCGGCATTGCGCGGCATGTCGATGGCCGCTTGCAGCGCGGCAATGATGACGTCAGTGGGGGCTGGCTTCGAGATGTAGGCATCGGCACCTGCATTTCGTGCCAGTTCGCGATCGGTGGGCGAGTTGTAGGTGCTGGTGTAGAGCACCAGCGGGAGGTGGCTGAAGCGCTTGTCTTTCCTCACCTCGATGCTAAGCAGGTAGCCATCCATGCGCGGCATGAGGATGTCGGACACTACGCCGTCTACCGGCTCGCGCTCGAGTATTTTGAGCGCTTCGATGCCGTTGACGGCCTCAAGCACCTCGTGCCCATCCTCCTCCAGCTGGAGACGCAGCAGCTTGAGGTTGGTCGGCCCGTCGTCGACGATCAGGATTTTCATCCGCAGCCGGCTCGCTGCAGGTAGACGGCAGCCTGCGCGGGAAACGCGCGGGTGTCGATCGGCTTGGCGATGTAGCCATCGCAGCCGGCATTCAGCGCGTTCTCCTTGTCACCTTTCATCGCGTAGGCGGTGAGGGCGACGATGGGTACATGCTTGAAGCGATCCTCGGCCTTGAGTTTCCGCGTGAGGGTCAAGCCGTCCATACCGGGCAACGAGATGTCCATGAAGATGAGGTCGGGGACAGTGTCGCGAAGGAAGACCAGCGCCTGCTCGGCGTCGACCGCCTGATCCACCCGGTAGCCCTCCAGTTCGAGCACGCACAACGCCAGTTTCAGGTTGGTGGGGTTGTCGTCGATGATGAGGATGCGCTGCTTCATGCCAATTGCGCCTGAGCCGGCAGCAACACCGTGACCGTGGTGCCGCGTCCGAGCTCGCTTTGCACGGTGATGGTGCCGTGCTGGATCTCGATCAACTTCCGGGTCAATGCAAGACCTAGCCCGGTACCCTGGAGGCGGCTCGCGGCACCGCGCTCGATCCGCTGAAATTCGACGAACAGGCGGCTCATATCTTCGGTCGCCATGCCGATGCCGGTGTCCGTTACCTGGAGCTGCAATTCCCCGCCGGGAAGGTGTTCAGCGCCGATATCCACGCGCCCTCCGGAATTGGTGAACTTGACCGCGTTGGAAAGCAGGTTCAGCAGGATTTGCTTGAACTTGTGACGATCGAGGCTGACATGGTCGAGCGTCGGCGCGATGGTCGTGGTCACCGCAATCCGCTTCTCGTCGGCCTGTGGCGAGAGCACCGCGCAGACTTCGCCGATGGCCTGCGGCAGCGGGAAATCCTCCTCCTGCAACTCCATGCGGCCCGCCTCGATCTTGGCAAGGTCGAGCAGGTTGTTGACCAACTGCAGCAGATGCTGGCCGCAGTTGAGGATGTCGCCCAGAAACTCCTTCTGCTTGTCTTCGAGCGGGCCGGCCTTGCCGTCCGCCAGCAGTTGCGAAAAGCCGATGATGCCGTTCAGCGGCGTACGCAGCTCGTGCGACATGTTGGCCAGGAACTGGCTTTTCAGCCGGTTCGCCTCCTGCAGCGAGGCTTCGACCTGCTTGCGTTCGGTGACGTCGCGAATCGCGCTGGATATCAGCAGCCCGCTCTCGGTCTGCAGCGGGCTCAGGCTGATCTCGACAGGGAATTCGGTGCCGTCCTTGCGCAGGCCGAAGAGTTCCAGCCCGGTTCCCATGTTGCGAGCCCGTGGTTGCGCGAAGAAACCCGCGCGGTGGTCGGGATGCCGGTTGCGGTAACGTGTCGGCACCAGGATCTCGATCGGCCGGCCAAGCAGCTCTTCGCGCTTCCAGCCGAACAGGGACACTGCCTGCGAGTTCGCCAGTTCGATCAAGCCATGGCGATTGACGATCACCATGGCATCGGGCGCCGATTCGAGAAGGTCCCTGAATTTTTCCTCGGCACGCTTGCGCACGGTGATGTCGCGCACGGCGCTCATGACCATCGTGCTCCCGTCCATCATGATCGGGCTGAGGCTGATTTCCACCGGGAATTCTTCGCCGTCCTTGCGCCGGCCGTACAGTTCCAGGTCTGCTCCCATCGCGCGGGTGCGCGGCTGCGAAAAAAATCCGCTGCGGTGGCCGGCGTGTGCTCTTCGGTACCGCTCGGGCAGCAGGATATCCACGGATTGCCCGACAAGCTCGTCGCGCGCGTAGCGGAAAACACGCTCGGCCTGCGAGTTGGCGAACAAAATCCGGCCGCCGGAGTCGGCCATGACAATCGCATCCGGCATGGCTTCCAATAGATCGTTCAGCTGCTGCCCGGCTAGATCGAACATGGCTATCTCCTTGAGGCCACGAGCGGGACCCGCCAACTCACGCGTCACAGGCTTGCGAACGGCCTTCCGGCCAAAAGCGAAAGCAGTGATGCAATCTGTGCGAAACGTCGTTTAAGGAAACAGATCAACTGCGGGTTGATGCATCGAGACTGTCGCAGTGTCCCAATAAAGCCCGCCCCCCCTGCGTGCTGCTGGAACGGACTATACGCCCAGTGAGCGGGATGGGTATGGCCGTTCCGGCACCCTAAAAGGCATAGGCGACCCCACCTCTACGGGCCCGCAAGGCTGAACGCTCCCCATGAAGAGGCCTCATGTCGCAGGCTCTTGACTCTGGACCTAGATCAATGGTCTAGAGTGTGCGGCATGAACATGCAAACCTCCCCCCTGACCATCGGTGCCGTCGCCAAGCGCGTCGGCGTGGCGATCGACACGATCCGTTATTACGAGCGCGAGGGCCTGCTGCCCGAGCCGCAGCGGCGTGCCTCGGGCTATCGCAGTTATGGCGACAGCACGGTGGCGCAGTTGCGCTTCATCCGGCGGGCCAAGGAGCTGGGCTTCACGCTGGAGGAGATCCGCGAGCTGCTGACGCTGTCGGCGGATCGCCAGCGCGGGGTGAAGGCGGTGAAGCAGCGCGCGCAGCTGCGGCTGGCGGCGATCGAGCAGCGCATCGCCGAACTGCAGCGCGTGCGTGACGGGCTGGCGCAACTGGTGGCGTCATGTCCGGGGCATGGCAAGCCGGAGGAATGCCCGATCCTGCGCGCCTTGAACGATGCCGAGGTGAAGCCATGAACGGGCACGGTTCCTGCTGCGCTGCCAGCGGCAAGCCGGTGGCCGGCATCGCGGTCGATCCGGTATGCGGCATGACGGTGGATCCGCTGACCGCGAAATATCGCGCCGAGCACGATGGCCACACGCATTACTTCTGCTCCGCGCGTTGCCGCGAGAAGTTCGTGGCCGCTCCGTCCGCTTATCTGGAAGAGCGTGCGGCGCCACCGCCCGTGCTACCCGGTGCTGTCTACACCTGTCCGATGCACCCCGAGATCCAGCAGGCCGGTCCCGGCCATTGCCCGATCTGCGGCATGGCACTGGAACCGATGACGCCGACGCTGGACGAGGACGATGGCGGCGAGTTGTCTTCGATGACCAGGCGTTTCTGGACCTTGCTGGCGTTGACCGTGCCGGTGTTCGTGCTGGCGATGGGGCCGCATCTGCTTGGCTGGCATCTGCCCGCGCCGTGGGATGGCGTAGCGGGCTGGGTCGAGGCGGTGCTGGGCAGCATCGTGGTGTTGTGGGGCGGTGCGCCGTTCTTCGCACGCGGCTGGCGCTCGCTCAGGCCGTGGCGTCCGAACATGTACACGCTGATCGCGCTGGGTACCGGCGTGGCGTGGCTGTATAGCGCGGTGGCGTTCCTGTTGCCTGGGATATTCCCGCCCGGCTTCCGCGACATGCATGGCCGGGTCGCGGTGTATTTCGAGTCGGCGGCGGTGATCGTCACCTTGGTCACGCTGGGCGATTTTCTGGAGCTGCGTGCGCGCCGGCGCACCGGCGCGGCACTGAAGGCGCTGCTCGGGCTGGCGCCGAAGACCGCATGGCGGGTCGCTGCGGACGGCAGCGAAGCCGATGTGCCGCTGGACGACGTGCACGCCGGCGACGTGCTGCGCGTGCGCCCCGGCGAGAAGGTGCCGGTCGATGGCGTGGTGCTGGACGGCGAGAGCCATGTCGACGAGTCGATGCTGACCGGCGAGCCGATGCCGG
>JGI25157J39369_1001060_pt1 | contig 12466 bp, 23 predicted proteins | sample AraplaCL_Col_mCL_FD_39369 | JGI IMG/M metagenome (IMG submission 39369)
CCCCAAATACCTAGACGCTCAAGGCCTTGTCGCACTATGGCGGGAGGGTTTGCTGGCTCGTGCGGTTCTTCGCGGGAACACGCACGGGTACAAGCATCACCCGCAACTCGACCGCTTCGCGGCGCATGCGCAGCCGCGCCTGGCGATCAACGCCTATCTTGCTGGGGTCTGCGCGGAGGCAAAGGCCCGTGGGTACTCGTTCGATCGCACCAAGATAGGCCCGGTCAAAGTCGTTGAGCCTATTGTTGTTACCACTGGCCAAATTCATCACGAGTGGCAGCACTTGCTAGCCAAGCTGGCTGTACGCAGCCCTGCGCAGTTTGAGCAATGGAGACTACTCAAGCGGCCAATGTGCCACCCACTACTTCGCCAACGCGCCGGGCCAGTAGCATCATGGGAGCGGGTGCAAGTGGCACCTAACCAATCGTTCAAGGCGGACGCCTCCGGCGCCGCTTAACTCCAGCAATAGGGCGCTCAGAAATGACACGGCTGGTGAAAATTCTCATCCTGGTGGTCAGCTTCCTTCCTATTCTTCTGGCTCAGATCCTAGCTTTCCTCCTGCTGTCCGAGCCACCTGGTGCTCACACTTCGCTAGACGGGCATTTTGGCTCGCTGGTAGTTTCACTCATCGCGTTGCAGCTGGCGGTTGTCGTCTTCTACATTTGGCATCTCAAGAAGAGGTCTGCTATCCCCCGAAATCAACATGGCAATTGGATCGTCCGCTTTCTTTTTACCAGGGGTCTTTTTGCAGTGGCAGACTACTGGCACAAACACATTTGGGGCACACCTCGGCGAGCGCCCTGACCACTCGTTCAAGGCGGACGGCTACGCCGCCGCTCAACTCCAGCATTAGGGCTCCCAGATGGATCTGCTACTCCCAATTGCCAGCCTGGTATTGATTGTCGGCATACCCGTCTATCTTCATGCCGTCGTCAAACTTGGTCGCATTGTCCAAGCAGAACATCCCGAGTGGGTAAACTGTCGCGGGTCGTTGAGCTTTTTCTACACGGGCATGCCGCGCATCGCAGACCCAAACGTAGGCAGCGCAGTTCTGGGCGTTGCATTCAGCTCTCGCTGGCGTACGCTCAGCTCTCCTTCTGCGTCCGCGTATGTTGGTCGCATCCGTATCTTGTTGCCGTTGCTTCTGGTTGTTTTCGGTGCTGTGCTTGTTGCAGGTGCTGTGCTCAAGCCCTAACCATTCGTTCAAGGCGGACGCCTCCGGCGCCGCTTAACTCCAGCGTTAGGCCATGCCGAGGACGGTCATGTCAAGATTTATGAAGGTTGTTGCTTGGTTTAGTCTCCTCAACGGGGCGTTGACCCTACTGACGCCCGCCTTGATCTATGCGCTACGCCATCAACTCGTGCCCATCGCAGCGCTAGCCATCTGCTCAGTGCTCGGCATCGGCGGCTTACTTGGTGGCTACTATGGGTTAAAAGCCAAGGCTTGGGCGTTCTGGATACTAACGAGTCTGTACTTTATTCAGGTCGCCGAATACTTCTCGCCAACGGCCTTTATCACTTTCATGGGCCCCCTGGCAATCAAGATCGGTTGGGGTTGGTATTCCCCTCCAAGCCATTTCAATATCAACCTGCTCGCCATCGCTTTTACCGTACTCTCTTTCGCCTCCGCACAGGTCCTAACATCCCGTTCAAGCGGACGCGCGAAACCGCGTGCCGCTTAACTCCAGCGTTAGAGGTTGAAGACATGAAGCCACAGGAACTAATGACGCTTGCGCTACGAGTCTTGGCTGTTTTCATCGCCTCGCGAGCGCTCGTCTATCTAGCCGAGGCTGTCGTCTTCGTGGTTGTTCCAAACCAAAATCAGTTCGGCTTATCGCTTCCAGTCATCGCCCTAATTTCTTTACTTGGGCCGGCAATTGCGGCAATCGTCGTTTGGTGGTGTGCGCCTTATCTAGCACGGCTAGCTGCACGCGGCATCACTGATCTCCCGGTGGCTAAGCTAGACCAGCAGTCAATTGTCGGTGCGGTGTTCGTCGCAGCGGGCACTCTCATATTTACCCTCGCGCTACCGGATTTGGCCGGCAGCGTAATTCGCGCATTTGGCGGACCTGGGCTGTTCGTGTTGCCGTCACTTGTTGCCAGCATCGTCCAGTGCATCCTTGGTACAGCTCTCGTTTTAGGTGCGCGGGCTACTTCTCGGCTCCTGCTCCGTCTACGCTATGCGGGTACTGGGGCGCACGATCTCTAACATTTCGTTCAAGGCAGACGGCTTCGTCGCCGCTTAACTTCCAGCGTTAGACGCAAACAGGGGGGGGCTCGTTGAACAACATCGAGATCGTAGGCGACGTCATGCTCGCTATCAATTTGATCAACGCCATCGCGGTGCTGTTTATGCAAGTCGCAGCGTATCGCCGGCACCATCATCAAAGTTTTCTTCTACTATCTTTATCCACAGTCATAGCACTTCTCGCAACTATGACCATGGCGATCCCTCTCTTCGTACCTGGGGCACGTTCTTGGATCGTAAGCATCTTCATCGCCGGTGCATGCCTCCAGTTCTTCTACGCGGTGCTGGGCATATGGGGTGTCGCCTCTTTGTTTCGCTCCTATGACGTTTTGCACAAGGCATCTAACATTTCGTTCAAGGCGGACGGCTTCGCCGCAGCTCAACTCCAGCGTTAGGGGCTAGGCCATGTGGGCAAACTTCGGCAGCATGCCAAAGCTTCTAAAATTTCTCACCGCGCATGCAGCGTGTTGCTTCCGCTTCTTTGTCATATCGGTCATCAACATCGACTCTTACGCGATACAGGGTCGGCATATCACCTACGCAGAGTGGTGGAGCAGCGGCGCAGGCGTATTCGCGTCCTTGATTGGCCTCGTTGGTCTCTTTGTTGCCCGGGCGCTGGCGTCAAAGCGGCCGTATGCGCGTCCGGCCTACTTGGGGTCTTTGGTGCTTGCGTTCATAGCGCCGTGCCCGTTCTTTGGCATGCTGGCATATGCTCTTCCGGGCTTGCTTATTGTGGTTGCCGGTGCGTTCTACATGTACGTGGCAGAGCGTGCAGGTCTATTTCGCCCCCAACCAGTCATTCAAGCGGACGCGCGAAAAGCCGCGCGCCGCTTAACTCCAGCGTTAGGCCTCATGGAGAGATTACGTATGATTCGTGCTGTTCTCATAGCAGCGACGCTATTCCTTGCACTTCCCGTCGGCGCCCAATCCGCCAAGAAGTTTTCGCAGGCAGCTGCAAACGCGGAGGCACAATTGAGCCGATATCCGGCCGCAACGTCGAGCTACGCCGATGCATGGGCAGAGGTCAACAATCAAAACCACCTCGATGAACGTGACGGCTGCTACTTCAAAGCCGAAGGCGAACTGATACAAATCCTCGAAATCGACAAGTCGGGGAAGGTCGTCGGCTACTACACCGACAAGGACAATGGCCGCTCTCGTTGCTGGCGAGCAACTTACCTGGGCCTCGCGTTCCCCAAACCGCCGTTTGCGCCGTACTGGCACAAGTTGGTCATGCATTGAGGTCCACAACTCATTCAAGGCGGATGCCTCCAGCGCCGCTCAACTCCAGCGTCAGACCTCAGAACCCAACCAGTGGCTCGCATACATGTCAAACCAACAACGTCGCGCAACGCCCGTATCGCTTCCCACAGAGTCGGGAATTGCCAGGACCTACGAATCGACGAATCTCGCAGACGCCTACTCGATCGAGCTTCCAACGGAAGCGTCTACCGATCCCGAACTGTTGGCGAGGTTCATCTTCTCCCACCAGGCACCGTGGGTCGGCAACCTCATGGCGGTCCGAGATGCCGTCGTCGGCAAGTTCGGCCTCAAGACTGCCAGGGAACTCACGTCACTTGGTGCGGCGAGCGGGGCAGGCCGTTTGGGCTTCTTCAAGATCTACAGCACGAGTCCGACCGAAGTTGTCCTTGGAGAAGACGACAAGCACCTGGACTTCAGGCTTTCTGTCCTCTGTACCAATCAGCCGTCGCCGGGAGGCAAGCGCCACTTGACTCTTTCAACCGTGGTCCATTGCCACAACCTCTCAGGTCGTCTCTATATTCGTGCCATCGCCCCGTTCCACCGATGGGTCGTTCAGTCCAGTCTCCGTCGGGCCGCTCGAATCGGCTGGCCGTCGGCCACGGAGGCGTGAGCCAAACTCCCGGTCGCCATGCGCAGCCCACTGAGGTCTAACCCTTCCATCGAGGCGGCGTCCACAAGCGGGCTTCGGCCACTTGCGGCCGCCCCTCATACCAAACGTTAGGCCGCACATGCAGCCCGGCCGGCCCGAATTGCCGGCCCTACGATCAGTTCAGATTCAACGGAAGACAGTCATGACCACCGACACATTGTTCGAAGCCCTCGGGGGCGCCGCAGGTGTTCGTCGTCTTGCTCATGCGTGGCACGAGCGAGTCTTGGCTGACGAAGTCGTCGCGCATGCGTTCAGCCACGGATTCCATCCGCAACATACCGAGCGCCTCGCGGCGTATTGGGGCGAAGCATGGGGTGGGCCGCTGACCTACAGCGAGCAGTACGGCAGCGAGTCGTCGGTAGTTCGTATGCACAGCGGAAATGGGCCTCACGAAGAGATGGACTGCCGCGCGATCGCATGCTTTGACCAGGCGATGGACGACGTTGAGGTCACCGACTCCACGCTCTGGCGAGTCCTGCACGACTATTTTGCGTGGGCCACTACGGTAAGCATGGCTGCGTACCCACAAAGGGCCAGCGACGTACCCGAGGGCCTCCGAATCCCTCGATGGTCATGGAACGGCCTGCAGGCATGATCGTGTCAGTGGCTGTCTGCTCCGAAGGCCATGACCCAGAGCTGGTCCGAGCAGCCAGGCGCAACTGTTCGTCTGAGTGCGGCCTAACTATGCACTCAAGCAGACCGTGTGGGAGGAAGTTTCCGGTGCAATCATGCATTGCGGCCCGCATGGCCGCTTAGCTTAGGCGTTAAGTACAAGGAGGTGGGTATGCGATTCTTCGTTTCTGCAGCTACGACACTCGCAGGTGCTCTGGTAGTGGTGCTCCTGGCCATGCTCCTCTCACACGTGCTCAGTGTCGGTTTTCAACCGTGGGTTGCGATTTGCCTCGCAGTTGGTTGTGTTTTGGGCATTGGCCTCAAAGCCCAGTGGCAGCTATCTCGTAGTAGCGGTGCTGCATTGGTTGGTGTTCTTGCAGGGGTGGGCTATGTTATCGGCCTATTGTTGTCGGCGCATGCCTAACATCTCGTTCAAGGCGAACGGCTACGCCGCCGCTTAACTCCAGCGTTAGGGCCCTATGGACAGATCCTCGTACATCCAACAAACCAGAGTCGCCTTGGCGCATACGCGCCGCAAGCTGGTTCTATACGGTGCACCTCTTTCCGTTGTTCAACTGTCCATCGTCGTCGTAGGTTTCATCGTTTTTCAGTCATACCCCGAAAGCGCTCCAATCTACTTCGCCATCGCTGCGCCCGCGTGCATCGCGGTGACATGGCTCTGGGCCATCCGCATGCGCAGGGCATTTGCCCACAACGCTCCCTGTTGCTCTGCATGCCACAAGCCCGTAGGGTTGTTCACATGGCGTAGGGCCACGGCCAGCGGTCTATGCCCGCATTGCCATGAGGCGTTGTTCGGACCCTAACCATTCGTTCAAAGCGGACGGCTTCGCCGCCGCATAACTTCCAGCGTTAGGTGCCACACGCGCATGCGTCTTTGGTCGTTACACCCCAAATACCTAGACGCTCAAGGCCTTGTCGCACTATGGCGGGAGGGTTTGCTGGCTCGTGCAGTCCTTCGCGGGAAAACGCACGGGTACAAGCATCACCCACAACTCGACCGCTTCGCGGCGCATGCGCAGCCGCGCTTGGCGATCAACGCCTATCTTGCTGGGGTCTACGCGGAGGCAAAGGCCCGTGGATACTCATTCGATCGCACCAAGATAGGCCCGGTCAAAGTCGTTGAGCCTATCGTTGTTACCACTGGCCAAATTCATTACGAGTGGCAGCACTTGCTAGCCAAGCTGGCTGTACGCAGCCCTGCGCAGCTTGAGCAATGGAGACTACTCAAGCGGCCAATGTGCCACCCACTACTTCGCCAAAGCGCCGGGCCGGTAGCATCATGGGAGCGGGTGCAAGTGGCACCTAATCATTCGTTCCAAGCGGACGCCTCCGGCGCCGCTCAACTCAAGCGTTAGGCATGCATGGGCAAATATTCGGCAGCATGGAAGCGGTATCGCCATATTCAGGCCTGGTTCTTGTCCTGGTGGCTTGGAGGCTTGGTCTTGCCGTTCTTGCTGCTGCTAAACCATGCATCATCACTTACACAAGCCAATCGGCAAGTTCTAATCTTTAGTTACCTTGGTCTCTGGCTAGCTGGCACGTTCTACTGGCGCATACGCTTAAGTCGCTTTCGTTGCCCAAGGTGTTCGCAATATTTCGTAGGCAACTCTCGGGTTCCGCTTGTAGCTTGCCCTCACTGCGGCCTCAAGCGATACCAAGATGCCTAACCACTCGTTCAAGCGGACGGCTTCGCCGCTCAACTCAAGCGTTAGCCTGTAGGAGAGAACATGTCGAGTGTTGTGTCACCAAAGAAAATCGCTGCCTCCCTCACAGAACTTTGGTCTCCGCGGGTGATCGGCGAGGTCGATGATGCCTATATCAAAGTTGCAAAAGTCCGCGGCTCGTTGGCCTGGCACAGTCACGAGAACGAAGACGAGCTGTTTCTCATACTCAAAGGCCGTCTCCGCATCGAACTGGAAGGGAACATCGTGGAGCTTGGCGAGGGTGAGATGTACATCGTCCCCAAGGGCGTTCGCCACAATCCGGTCGCCGAGGAAGAGTGTCAACTCATGCTCATCGAGCGCAAGTCAACGCTGCACACTGGCACGGCGGTCACCGAGAAAACTCGGTCTTTGGCTGAGCAACTGCGCCCGGTATGAGCGAACTCTTCGATCAGCGGGCTATGCTCGCATTGCCACGGGGCGTTGTTCGGGCCCTAACAACTCGTTCAAGGCGGACGGGTACGCCGCCGCTTAACTCCAGCGTTGGGCAGCATGACCACTGACATCAGCACCGTGGACATCCTTTTGAGCCAGCTCGTCGACTGCTGGTGCGAGCGGCGCGCACTTCGGCCACTGGGCGCAATATTGCCCTGCTATCCAAGGGTAAGCGGTCTTACCGACGAGTGGGCGTTGCTTGCAACAAGCTTAAAAACGATCCGTTTCCAGTTCGCCAACGACCTCGAACCTAGCGAACTGGATCGTGTGGTTGAGCTTCAACACCTTGCGGAATCGGTTGTCTATCGGTGAGCATGCTGTCTAACTCATCATTTAAGCGGACGGCTACGCCACTACTTAACTCCAGCGTTAGGCGTCAAGGGAAATGACCTCATTCATCGACAAACTCCATGATGCGTCTCTAGTTGCCGTTAACTTCGACTGGCAGTCACGCACATGCAGCTTCAATTTCTCAGGCGCACCACATAAGCTTGAGCCGTTCACGGTCACCTTCTGCAGCGTCACTAAGCTACTAATTCCCGCATCCTATCCTTGGGGCTCGTCGGTCTCAGTGTTGGAGTTTCGCGACAGAGGAGAGGGGTTGTACGAGCTTGCTATGCAGTCCGGCGACACAATCACGGTAGTGGCGCCTAGCTACTCGTTCAAGGCGGATGGCTTCGCCGCCGCTTAACTCCAGCGTTAGAAGGTAACGTGCGTAACTTTTTCGCGGGACCAAACATCACCCCGTTTTCTACCGCGCTACGGCTAGCCTTTGCTGCGGTGTGTCTCGCGTCTGCAGGGTTTTTGCTGGTCCTTCTTGCACTGTGGTGGCATGCGCGTGTGCTTCTCGTTTTGGGGTTCGTATGCGCAGTGGTCGGCATCTTCGGCGGCATCTGCGCAATATTCTATGGCTGGTGGTGTGCTCTTGCTCGTTCACGCGGTAGTTAGCGGTGTCGCAACCTTCTAACAACTCGTTCAAGGCGGACGGCTTCGCCGCCGATTAACTCCAGCGTTAGACAATAAGGGGAAGGAAATATGCCAAGCAAGTTTGAAGACATCAAGATCGTCGCTATGGACGACGAGGCCTCATACAAGAGCGAGCCGAATACTCAAATGGTGCACGTCGTTCTTACCCTTTCTGCGTCGGCACCGCACGAATGGGCTCAGTATTTTGATGGCCGGTGGCAGCAGCAGTTCTACATGATGAAGCGGCGCGCTTCTGTATCGGGTAAGCGTCTAGAAATCTATTGCGTCCCCGATGAGCTCCAGCGGCATCACATACCTGAGCTTAACAAGGTCATTGCTGAAACGAACGCTGCCTACCGGTCGTATGTAGAAAAAGCTCAGCGTGCTGCTGCTGAGCGCGACGCCGCAGATTCGCGAGAGCGGGCTGAGCTTGCTGATCTCAAATCGAAGCTCAAATTCGACTAGCTGTTGTCTAACAGCTTGTCCAAGCGGACGCACGAAAAAGCGCGCCGCTTAACTCCAGCGTTAGGGCTAACCAAGCATGGCTCGGCAATCCTGCTGCGACAATTTCAAGTGGTCCGCTGAGCGTGACCTTGGTCATGCCGATTCAATGGAGTTTGCGCTTGGTAGCTGCTCTCATTGCGGCGCAATATTCGTAAACGTATTCTGTGTTGCCACCGCCATCTCGGGTTACGAGCCGGTTTCTCCTACTGACTCACAACAAATGAGGGACATCTCTGCTGGGCCGGAGCTGAAAAGCTTCATGCGGTCATGGTCTCGTACACATATCTAGTGAGCGCGGGCCCTAACCATTCGTTCCAAGGAGGACGGCTACGCCGCCGCTTAACTCCAGCGTTAGGCCCTGCTGATGACCTCGCAGTTCACATTCGCCGGCATGTTAGTCATCCTCGCGCTAGCGATCTCTGCGTTACTGTATTCGTTCGTAATCTTCGATCGTTTGGTCCGCACTGAGTACGCACAAGATCGAGCAGCTTGGGAGGCTAACGGTCGACCTCACGGCTTTTTCTGGCGTGCGCCTGAGTGCACAATGTTCCGCAGCGCATGGGCCACTCATCGTCTATCCTTTGTTTGGCTCTTCAAAAATCCAACATGGGCGGCTTCCTCCGCCACCTATCGCGGTTGGCTAAAACGTTTGCGTATGTGCGTACTCGCTTGGAACGTCGCAATTTTTGGCTTGGCATATGCTCTCTCTATGACGGTTCTGAAATGAGCGCGCCTAACAGTTCGTTCAAGGCGGACGGCTACGCTGCCGCTTAACTCCAGCGTTAGACGTCAAGGACAGTAATGCGCATTCCGAGGCAGGTTCGCCAAACACTGATCAGTACCACGGTAGTTGGTGCGTTCTTTGGCGTTCTCTTCGCTCTCGGAAGCTTCGCGTTCTACTCCGAGTACGGTCCGCGCATTGCGGGCGCGCCGCACGACGCGTGGGAAAACACGTTTCACGCCATCGGTACTTTTTTCTGGGTTACAGTCGGCATCATTGTCGCTTTCGGTCTCTTGCCATCAGCCATTTCGTACGCGCTGTCCAGGATCTTCCGCAAGACGTCTAAATCATCGTCCAAGCGGACGCGCGAAAAGCCGCGCGCCGCTTAACTCCAGCGTTAGGTCTCAGGATTCCTCCTCATCCATGGATAAATCACAGCTGATACGACGAATCCTCCAGCTCGCAAACGAGAGTGACGGGCACGTTTCATTCCGAGCCTTCATTGAGGCAACTGGGCTCTCGGAGCGATCGCTACGAGATCAACCATGGTTTCAAGGTTGGAATGCTCTTCTTGAGGAGGCCGGCCTCGAGACAAGAAGGTTCAAGGTCGATCGAACGCCGCCCTCAAGAATCGCCGAAGCCGTTGCTGAACTCATTGCTCGTTCGGGCAAGTGGCCGACCGAGGATGAACTTCGCAGGGAAAGAACTCAGAACACTGCGTTTCCCAGCGCAGGGGTCATCTCGCCGATGCGGAAGAGCGGAGAGCTCGCCCGCCTGATTGTCGAGCTTGGCGCAAATCAACCTGCATTCTCCCTTGCAGCAGCAGTCGCCGCCAAACATCAAGTCCAAGTGCCTGATGCAGCAACCTTGGACGAGAAGATCAAGGGATACGTCTACATGCTTCGCTCAGGGCGAAGCTACAAGATCGGGAAGTCTAATGATCCGTCACGTAGGTTTCGTGAAGTACGGCTAGAGCTACCCGATGAGACAATCCAAGTACATGCCATCCCAACAGACGACCCTTCCGGAATCGAGACTTACTGGCATCAGCGCTTCGCGGCAAAGAGAGTCCGCAGCACCGAGTTCTTTTTGCTCTCAGCCGACGATGTTCGTGCATTCAAGCGCCGTAAGTACCAATAATTGGCCATGCACACACTGCGGCCTAACTATGCGCTCAAGCGGGCCGTGCGGGATGAAGTTTCCAGCGAAAATTATGCGCTGCGGTCCGCACAGCCGCTTAGCTTAGGTGTTAGGCCGTATGAAAAAATTTGCCGCGAACTTGATCATTGCTCTTGGCGCTGCGTTTGCATTAGTCGGGCTAGTGGGTGCCTCGCTGGTTCGAGATTACCTCCCGGTATCCTTTATATTGCCCGCTGACGGTCAGGCCGTTCACCACTACCTAGCAGTTCTTGGCGATCCGCAAAGCCAGAATTACGTCCCATACATTGCTCTGACGGTTGGGGTCATAGTTCTCGCCATAGGCGTACTACTCCGCCGCAGGTTCCGCGGCAATGCGGCCTAACAAATCATTCGAGGCGGCCGGCTACGCCGCTGCTCAACTCCAGCGTTAGGCCCTATGAAAACCATCCATACAGGCCTGCTCGGTGTTCCACTCCTACTCCTCATTGCATGCAGTGGGCCTGAGTCGCCAGGCAGCAAATCCGAGTATGCAATCCTGCAAGGCGCTGAGTTAACTTATCGAGACCAGCCGATCATCGGCCCTGAAATCCGCACGGTGCAGGGTTACGAACTGCTGGCACTCCCGGCCACCAGTCTGGAGCCACCTTCCAATACGAATGGTCGCACTTGGATCATGCTCAAAGCTGAGTATGATCCGTACTGGAAGCAAATTCCTCGAACAGAAGCTTTCTCTGTGCCAAAGCCTCTGCTCGACAAACTAGTCGGTGAAAATCGAGTTTCCCCGGCCGTCGAAAAGGTGCTTCGCTCCCATGTGTCGAAGTAAGCTGAAGCCTAACTACTCGTTCAAGGCGGACGCCTCCGGCGCCGCTTAACTCCGGCGCTAGGCAGTGCAATGAAGCGAATATGGCCTTACATATATTTTGCGCTGTTTGCAGCTGCTTTCTTGGGCGGCCTCTCGGCTTTTGGCGACACTCAAGGGCACGCCAACGTTGACTGGGTTTTCGTGGGGGGATCCTTTTTTGGCCTCTTTGCCTTTCCTTTTTTGGCGGTCGGCTATGCGCGCTCGCGCACGACAACTCGTCTTCCATCCGCATCGTTCTCGCGAGGCTTTGTTGGCGGGTGGTGGGTAGATCCACTGCAGTGTCTTCGCGTTACAACCTTGTTGGTCAGCGGCATGTGCATTGGGTCACTTTTTACGTTGCCTCATGCGACTTCGCAGGGCGCCATGATCGTGTGGTGGTACACCGCCATGGCGCTCGGCTTAATCGCAGGTGAGCTACTGGCGCTCAGGGCATTTCGCGGCAATATTGCCTAACCACTCAAGGCGGACGGCTTCGCCGCCGCTTAACTCAGGCATTAGACCTCGCCACTCTCAACCGATCTAGGAAGCAGTCCCATGTTTCTAAGAAATAGGTTTTTCAAGTGGGCTAGCTTCTCGCTCGTAGGAAACATTGCTCTTTCTGAGTTGCTGTTTTCTTTGCCCCTGCTCATTGCCTTTACTTTTATGTCTTCTCGCGATGGCACGCTTACGTGGACCTCGTTCGGTTACATGATCGTTATTTGTGCTTTGGGCGGGGTAGTTTTTGCGCTATTTATATGGTTAGTGGTTGCTCGACCATTTATTAAGCGCCGGTATCATCAACGCCCGGTGGTCTAACATTCCGCTCAATGCGGACGGGTTCGCCGTCGCTTAACTCCTGCGTTAGGTAGCTTTTCATGCTGAATTCTTTCGCGCATCAGATGCCCAGGCAGCGCCCAAAGCGCAGCTGTTGACACAGCTTGACGGCGATAGCAGACTCGGTCACAAGGAGCGTAGAAACTCCCCAAACAGCGGTACCCACCTCCGACAAACCGGTGGGTTTTTTGTGCCTGCATCTGTGGGTGCAACCGACGCGAAGCCTGCGTCGGGAGGGCGGCGAATACAACACCCGCAAGGGAAATAAGCCCGCCGACTGTTTGCGGTTTCTAACCTCCCGACACCCCGTCCGTCGTCATGCCGTGGACGGGCACTTCGTGGAATAGGAGGCGACCATGTCGACGTTCGATTCGGATGATCTGGAAACGATGGGCTATTTCCTGCCGGAAGACAGCCAGCTGCGGCTGAAGAAGCTGCGCGAGTATGTGGAGTTTCTGGCCAACCTCGCGCGACCGCGCACGTCGGTCGAGGAAAAGGAGTGCTATGCGGA
>JGI25157J39369_1001070_pt1 | contig 12360 bp, 10 predicted proteins | sample AraplaCL_Col_mCL_FD_39369 | JGI IMG/M metagenome (IMG submission 39369)
GTGCTGCAACGAAGTCCTGCGTGTCGTAGCCCTTGTCCGCACCCAGGGTGGCCCCTCGCCGGACGCCGGCGGCAGTGAGCAGATCCAGCGCACCGTCGCGCTCGCCCGTACCACTGGCGTGACGGATATCCACGCCAATGACCAAGCCATGGCGGTTCTCCATCAGGCTGTTGGCCAGATAGCTCAGCTTCGCTTCCTTGCCTTTTGCGTATTGCCAGCGAACTGACCGCGCGTTGCCAGTACAGTTGACCAAGGGCGGCACAGAACTTAACCGGCATCGCCAACCAGCTGACCATCAGCTGACCATCAGCTGAGGAGCACCGGTCGGGCACTACCGACCGGCAGCAACCGACCCTTCGCAGCCGGTCGCGAACGGAAGCTTTCGGGAAGGCCCGTCGTCAATGCTCAAGCTCGCCTGCAGCCCTCACGACGCGAAGCTGCGGCAGGGCCGACGGATGGAACCGTTGGTTGGCGCGTTGGTCGCGCGCAAGGTAATTCAACCCGGAGCAACATTGCGGAGCCTAGTGTTGGGGGCCGTACTTCGCGAGTGTTCCGTCGGACCACTTACGCACCAGCACGAAGTAAGTGGTGACCGGAATGAGGTCACTGCGATTCGACAATACGGGCGAGCCGGGGAGATCTGCACCCCATTCCGAGCCGGGGCCCGGGGGCTCATAGAACATCACGTGCGGATGCCAAGGGCCTCCGGCGGCCGCCAGATATCCTTCTCTCGAAAGCATGAAGCACATGGCGCCAATTTCCGGGGCCGTGATCTGCCTTGATGCCATCTCGGCCTTGGTCCGCTTGAGCATCTCGGCTCTTGAGACGCCGGACAGCACCCAGCGGGTGCGCTGGAGATAGTACGGAAGCACAGAGCGCGCCGACGCCGCATTGTCACACTCCGGAGCACGCTGCTTGGGGTTCCAGAAATTCGCATCGTCGATATCGTTCTCCCAGGATCTGCCCACGTAGCAGACGAAGCCGTTCGTGCCTTTGACCGCAGTTGCGTAGCCGTGGGCGCCGAGCACCAGGATCTCTGCCTTGTCCGAGACCGACGCGGGCGCGGCGCTACGCGCCAGGGCGATCTCCGCGGCAGGGTCCATCATGTAATGGGCCACGGGGGCCATGACTGGATAGGCCGACGCCGCGGGCGCGGCATAAGACGGGTTGATCCCAAGGACCAGCAGCGCCAGAGGCGATAGCTTCCTGGCAAATGCTGCGCCCCAGGCGAACCAGTCTCGACTCTCATTCATGGACCGTATCTGTTTCCTCATGATCAACGTCCTGGAGTTCGGCAATGTTCGTACTTTTGGCGGCATCCCGCATCTCAATCAGCGCACCAGCGATTCGGTCCATTGATATGCTACTCCCGATGCGTGCAGGTATCCTGCTCGCAGAAAGCAATAGGGAGCAGACGATGGACAAGAAGGCTCAAGAGAAGCTTGTCTCGCCATCACAGTTCATGCGCGAAATCCGGCCAGAACTGTATTCGGATTCAATCGCCCGAACGAGCCACCAGCTCAACGCGGAGGTGCTGTCGCATCACCTGGAAACGCTCACCGATCGCAATCAAACGCACGAGTTCGAGCTGTTCTGCCGCAAGCTTTGCGAGCGAACAATCTGTCGTAACCTCCGGCCCGCCACCGGCCCTGAAGGCGGCGGTGACAGTAAGGCGGACACCGAGACCACACCGGTGTCCGATGAAATCCACAAGCTGACCTATGTCGGCCTGGCCAATAGAGGGAGCGAGCGGTGGGCATTCGCGTTTAGCGCAAAAAAAACCTGGGCTGACAAAGCACGATCCGACGTGGCTGGCATCGTCGCGACCAATCGCGGCTACACCAAGGTTTTCGTCGTGACCTCCCGGTCGGCACGCGCCAAGGACAGAGCACGCGTGGAAGATGAGCTGTCCCGCGAGCATGGCATCCAGGTCACGATCCACGACCGCAGTTGGATCCTCGACGAGGTCATCGACAAGAACCGCCGGGACCTGGCGTACAACTATCTGGGGATCGGCAACAAAACGCGCGAATTGGACCTAGGCTCCGCAGACTATTCGCGCAAGCAACAGCTGGCGGACGTAGAGAGGGAATTGTCTGACCCTGCCGCGTTTGTCGGAATGCCGTTGCAGCGAGCTGCCGAGGCGCTCGTGGCCGCGAAGCTGGCACGCGGATTAGAACTGCCGCGCGTGGAAGTTGATGGTCGGTTCCTTCGGGCAGTCCGACTCGCGGACGACGGAGGGACGCGCCGACAACAGGTTGCTGCGCGTTACGAGACGCTCTGGACGGCGTTCTGGTGGTTCGACGATATCAAGGCGATCGTCGATGGTTACGACGGCTTTGAAGCCTTAGTCGTTGACAGCGAGCAGGCATCCGACCTTGAGATGTTGTGCAATTTGGCGCAGCTGCTTTTTAATGCCGTCCTCCATTATCAACTCAGCGCAGAACAGGCCAAGCTGCGGCCGCGCATCGCCCGGCTGTCAACCCGGCTTGCCGAACTGGCGGGCGACGCAGAGCGGCCGAACAACGCGCTAGAGGCCAGAGCATCCCTATTGACCGTCCAGGTCAATGAAGCGTTGTTGGCCGATGAGCCCGAGCGGCTGGCCGCGTTGTGGCCCCAGTTCTCCGACATCCTCGCCAACGCCGAGGGCCTGGGGGAGTTCGATGCCACGCGGCTGGCACGCCTGATCGAGGTGTTCGGCCAAGTGGCTGGCAAGGACCGAGGGTATCGGGATCTAGTGGACCGGCTGTCAGACTTCGTGGCCAAGCGCATGGGCGAAAGCCAAGGTGGGTTGGTCCTCCTCAAACGTGCAGATCAACTCGACTTTGACGAGAACATGGAGATGATCCGGATTCTCGGCAGAGCCGCCCGGCTGCTTTCAAAGAAAGAGCATGCGCAGGATCTGGTGCAGGCGCACGCCCTGCTATCCGTCGCGTACCGAAGCGCCGGCTTGTTGTGGGCGGCGCGGGCGAGTTGCACCTCGGCCGGGGCGACCTTGTTCATCGAATCCGAGGAAGGCAGCGAGCTCCCGCCGCGCCTGTTCCCGCTCCTGATGAACTTGGCGTGGCAGACAGTCGAACTGAAGCATTTTCCTGAAGTACTGGAAACGATCCGAATTGCGCGCGGCTGTTTGAACTCGTTGCCCTTCGACGACGCGTCGAAGGAGCGTGCCGCCGAACAGCTGCGGCAGTTCGACCTGGTACTGGCCTGCCAGATCGCAAACCTGCCGTCGCGGGACGTTTCTCGACTGGATCGCATGCCTGACATCCTTCGTGGGCTGGGGTTGGACCAAAGTCGAAGCGCGCTGTTGTACCTGCTGGGTTACGAAGACCTGCTGCGAACGGAAGGATGGATTCCAGAAAGCGAATCCGCCCAGGACGTCGCTTTGTTCTTCAACCAATTGGCCGGGCAGCCCGCCGGCGATGCCACTTGGAGACCTGCCGTCTTAAATGAGGGAAACCACCAAGTGTTCGCGACGTCGGTGTTGGGGGTGCAAGTCCACGTGACCCACGCGCCCACCGACACAAGCGTTACCGTGGCAGAGGCCATCGTCGGGACGATCGAGGCGTTCTTTGCAACGGCATTCGAGTTGGAGGCATTCGCGCACGTCGAAAAGTTTGATGTTGCCGTGGTGGAGGCGGACATCACTCGCTTCGAGGTGACGCTGGATGAGGATGGAATGCGGGCTCACGTGCGCTGGCCGCTAGGCGTGTTTCCTGGATTGCCCCAGGCGTACGGCGACTTCACCGCCATGCTCCTGGAAATCGCAGGCATGGCCTTTGCGGTGACCTGCCAAACACGGGATTTCAAGGATGCCGTTTCGCGGCTTTTCGGGACCGATGCTGCGATGGACCGCGCGGCGATGATCGCCTCTGTCTGTCTTAGCCGGCAGCGCATTTTTGGCGGGGTGTCGCGCCTGACCACGTGGGACGAGCATTCACTGACGCGATACGACGCGAAGCCGGACCGGCCATGCGTGCGCCGCGAGTGTCCCCCCAACCCGGTCCGCACCCCGGCTTCCGAGCCTACCAGCGACCGGCCGGCGCTTCCGAAGATCACGGACCACCGCGACGTGAGAGTCCTTTCGGTGATCGACGTGCGCCTCTGGGATCGCGCTGGCTGGACGGGGACGGCCTACGGGACGCTCGATCCGCGTGCACCGCCATTCCTGGCCCTGATGTTTAAGGACCGTGAGGCAGCGGAGGGGATTTTCCGGCGATGGGCAAATCGGTTCGGAGACAGGGACAAGGACGAGGAAATACATATCGGCATCGTTCGTCGGTTCTCTGCCCAGCATCCCACCCACTACGGGATGGTTGTGACCTCCCGAGTTCCCGTCGACTTGGCAGACTCACGGTTAGCCACCATGGTGTCGCGCTCCCTCACGATGGAGCCGTCCGACGATGTCAATCTTGAGAGATTCTTGCACTATTTCTCGAAGGCCGGTGCGTACCTTCTCATGCCGATGGTGTTGGAACCCGGACAGCCGCCACAGCTGATCAAGGAGCACTACCTACTAAAGCGGACGCTGCACGTGAAACTTGCCGTCGAGGTCGAACCGCACGATCCCGAGAACATATTTTTGGAAGCTCGCGGTCTCAGATAATGACAAGCCTGACACCCGATATCTTCCGCTCGTCAGCATCATTTCCGTAGTCAGATTTCTCAAGCTCGTTAGGCGAGTCGTCGCGGGCGAGCGTCTGCTTCTGGCCGATTCTGTTGAAAAACTCGGTTCTGGGAGCGCGCCCGCGGCGGGTGTTCGGGCTTTGAAAGCCGATCAAGTGCTCAGAAACGAGGTGCATGTCCCCTTGCCCGTCAGGCGGGAACTGGGTTCCCCATTTCTGCTCCCTTTGCCCCCAACCACATTGCCATTCTTCGTAGGTTTTGCACCGTCGCGGCCATCAGGAACTCATCGTGCGCACCGGTTGGTCCACGCAGTCGCAATCGGCGCAACCGCAAGATGCGTTTAAGATGGGCGAACAGCATTTCAACCTTCTTGCGTTGCTGTCGTGATTGCGCATAAGTAGGCGTCTTTGCGATTTGCCGAGCGGTGTCGCGTGCGGATTCGTTGACGTGTCGCGCGATCTTGCGCATCGGTGTGTTCGGGCAGCACTGCGCTTTCAGCGGACAACCTTTGCAATCGTGCTGTGAGGCACGATAGATGACGGTATTGGCCTTGGTGATCCCGGAGCGCAGCGCGGTGAAGTTGCGGCGTCGTGGCAGGAGCGGCTTGCCGCCGGGGCAGCGATACTCGTTGTCTTCATCGCGCCATTCAAAATCGGATCGAGAAAACGCACCGTCATTGCGTTTGGTCTTGTCCCACACTGGCACGTGCGGCTCGATGGCCTTCTCATCGACCATCCAGCCCAGCATCTCGGCGGTGCCGTACGCCGTGTCACCTATCAGGCGTTTGGGTTTCAGGTCGAAGCGCTGTTCAACGCGATCCATCATCGTCCGAGTGGATTTGACTTCATCCGACCGCAGCGCAGGCGTTGCTTCAACGTCGAGGATGACGCCAGCTTTTACGTCGATCAGATAGTTAGTCGAATAGGCGAAGAACGCCGGGCCGCCTGGCGCAGCGGTCCAGCGCGCCATGGGATCCGTGAGCGAGACGTTCTGGGGCACAGTGTCGGGTTCCTCGGCGGCACCCAACGCTTCCAGATACTCGCGTACCGGACGCGCCAACGATGCACTCCGATCGAAGGCGACTTCACTACCAGGCACGCCGCGCTGGCGACTGGCATCTGCCCGAACGACGCTTGCATCGACCGCAAAGCCTTCACCACCGACCAGACCTTCCGCAAGGCAGCGTGCCAGCACTTTCTCGAACACGAACCGCAACGTGTCGTTGTCACGGAATCGGCCGTGCCGGTTCTTCGAGAGCGTGGAGTGATCGGGCACCTTGTCTTCCAGGCCGAGCCGGCAGAACCAGCGGTACGCCAAGTTCAAATGCACTTCCTCGCACAGCTGTCGCTCTGACCGGATGCCGAAGCAGTACCCCACCACCAGCATCCGGATCAGCAGCGCAGGATCGATCGAAGGACGGCCCGTGTTGCTATAGTGCGGCGCGAGGTGCTGGTGCAGCTCGCTCAGATCAAGGAATTGGTCGATACCGCGGAGCAGATGGTTGGCGGGAATATGTGCGTCGAGATTGAAGCTGTAGAACAGTGGGGCTTGCGCGACTTCTTGACGTCCCATCATCTCGATGCCCTCGATCTGCGTCGAACGTATTCGACAACACGCCGTGTCTCACGTTCCGCAAATGACCGAGTTTTTCAACAGGATCGGCCGATTTCGGCCGGTGGTCTCTCGCGCTGATCAAGATGCCTGCGAGCTGATCATGAACGAACTGTTCGGGTGGTCAGCGTTATCGGTGTGCGCACATGGCATCGACGACGCTACGAAATTCTTGGCCGAGGTCAAGACGGCGGGGCTCCAAAAGAAAACCCTCTCGGGGCGACCAGGCCCCGAGAAGGTGATTCATCGCGCCGCCTCACTATTGCGCGTGAGGATCTGCGTTCTATTGCCCGCTTGGTGTGCTCTTGCCGCCAATGGCAATCTATGCCTTGGCGCTGTCGCGGCTTGAAATGTCGTTGTACCAGCGACGCAGCGCGCTGGCTTCATCGGGGATGGGCATCTTCAATCCGCCAGTCGCAAAGTCCACGGTGGCAAGAAGCGTGATATCCGCGACGGAGAAACGCTCGCCGGCCACGAATGGCACATCCTCCAGGCGGGCGTTGATGTCTTTGTAGAAATTTGCAATGCGAAGCTTGCTGCGCTCCACCAGTTCGGGAATCTGCTCGTAATTGTGGGGTCCCGATAGCGCCCGCCCTTTGAGGCTGGCCACCGCATTGCGAACACCTTCCATCGTAGGGGCAAAACCATCGAGTTCGATCCGACGCTCCCACATGAACACGAAGCCCTTGTCTGCTGCGTCAATGCCGAGCAACGGCGTGGCTGGGTGAATCTCCTCCAGGTAATGCCAGATAGCCGGTACCTCGGCGATGACGCGACCATCATCGATCTCAAGCGCCGGAACCTGCAGGCGCGGATTGATGGCTTTGTACCATTCGGACATCTGCTCCTTGTCGCCTAGGTTAACGACGTGAAAAGGGACGTCGATGCCTTTTTCAGCCATGAAAACCCTGACGCGACGGGAGTTTGGCGACGATGGCGAGTGGTAAAGTTTCATTGAGTATTCTCCGTATATAAGGGGTGATCTCTAGCGGAAAATCCGCCTTCCTACCAAAGCGCGACATCACGTTTCGGCGACAAGACGGAAGACTCCAAAGGGATTCAAATCGCTGACCCACGATTGGGCGATCGCCCAGCCTGTTCCGCTCACTAACGCCGCGAAAGACTCGGTAGTAAACTTGTGGGAGTTCTCGGTATGGATAGACTCACCCGCATTGAACTGAAAAGCGTGACCCGCAATGTTGATCTCTTGGGCCACCTTGCTCACCAGGTGCATCTCAATACGTTGCCTATCCTCGTTCCAGATAGCCTCGTGTTCGAACGAATCCAGATCGACGTTCGCGTCCAGCTCGCGATTGAAGCGGACAAGCAGGTTCTTGTTGAATCGAGCGGTTACGCCTTGAGCATCGTTATAGGCTGCTAGCAACGTCTGCGTTGCTTTTACCAAATCGACTCCGACGATCAGCTGGGGCGTATTACCAAGTTCCCCGCGCAGTTTACGGAGGAGGGCAGACGCTTCCCCAGGCTCAAAGTTTCCTATGGTGGATCCCGGAAAGAAGCCTACGACGTTCTCATGTCGAACCCTCTCCGGCAGGGCCAGCGGGCGCGTGAAATCGGCTTCCAAGGGCAAGATCTGGAGGCTCGGATAGTCCTCCTCGAGGCGACGGTGGGCCTGCGCCAGCGCTTCCGCGCTGATGTCGATTGGGATATACGAGGACAACTGTGGCGCCGCGTCCAGCAGCAAGCGCGTTTTTTCGCTCGCTCCGCTGCCGATCTCGACCAGTGAGGCTCCCTCAGGCATGGCCTCCGCCAGGGCCGAGGCAATGCTCGACAACAGGGATAGCTCGGTACGGGTCGGGTAGTACTCGGCCGTCAGGCAGATCTCCTCGAAGAGCGCTGACCCAGCAGCGTCGTAGAAGTACTTGGGCGATAGCGTTTTCCTGGCGCCGCTCAGGCCCGCGATGACGTCCCTCGCAAATTCGGAACTGTCGCCCGATGGTGTGCGTTGGCGCGCGACGTCGCGCGCCAAACGAACGCCAGAAAACATCCAGCGCTGGTCGGCTCGATAGAAATTTCGGTAAGACACGCGCACGTGATCCGCTGGTGTCGCCAGTGATGCCCCCCGCAGAACCATCTGGCCGGACATGAATTTGCCGTTGTACTCACCCAAAGCATCGGGAGTGGCTTCGTATCCCGGATAGGGGTCGTAGCTGCTTCGGGTCCATTGCCAGGCGACATCGTAGACTTGGTTGAGCTTTCCCTCGCGCGCGGCGTGCTCCCATTCGGCCTCTGTCGGAAGGCGCGCACCTTTCCAACGTGCGAATGCTGCCGCCTCGTAGTAACTGACATGCATCACGGGCGCATCGGGGTTGATTGGGCGCATACCCTGCAGTGTCATGTGTTGCCACTCGTTCCCGTCTTGCTCCCAGTATTGCGGGGCGCGCCAACCTTGCGCCTGGACGGCGGACCAGCCATCGGACAACCACCACTGTGACTGGTCGTACCCACCGGCATTCATGAACTCCAGCCACTCACCTGCAGTGACCAGGTGGTCGGCAATCTCGAAAGGATTCAGCCACACTCGATGTGCGGGCCCTTCGTTGTCATACGAAAAGCCGGACCCTTGCACTCCCACCGTAACCAGCCCGCCGTCCAGTGCTCGAAAGGTGTTTTGCCGAGCACTTCTCATCTTGAAGCGCGCACTGCGGTTATACGCGGGCTTGAGCGGCGACTGTGCAAAGAGATGAAGGATATCCATGAGCAGCAACTCCTGGTGCTGCTGCTCATGCGCCAGGCCAAGTTCAATGGCGGCCAGCACATCTGCCGAACGCGACGACTGCAACAGGTCCAGGATGTGATCGTCCACGTGCTCGCGATAAGCAAGCACCTCCTCTACCGTGGGGCGGCTGATCAGCCCCCGCTGAGGCCGTGGGTGGCGCGGGCCCATCGCTTCGTAGTAGGAGTTGAACAGATAGGCGTAGCGAGGATCGAACGATCGGTATGCGGGATTGAACGCACTGAGAACAAATGTTTCGAAAAACCACGTCGTATGAGCCAGGTGCCATTTGGCAGGGCTCGCATCCGGCATCGATTGCAGCACCATATCTTCAGGGCTTAGCGGCTCGACCAGAATCTCGGTCTCGGCGCGAACGGCCTGGTACCGTTCCAGGGTGTCACTTGTAGGCCGATCCATGTGGCGCACAAGGTGATTTACCGCAGCGACTTCGGTCAGGGGGGATGGGTGCGTACCATGCATGGCTGGTCTCCTGGTTGAATCGGCTATCAGGCGGTCGCACTGTTTCGCGAGGAAACGGCGGTGTGCCAGCGCCGGAGAGCCGGATAGTCCTCGTGGATAGACATTCCCAGCGCACGCGCGGCGAAATCGATGGTCACAAGGCAAGTGATGTCCGCGGCGGAATAGTCGTCACCCGCGACATAGCGTTCGTTCGCAAGACGCGCATCGATGTCGGCATAGAAGTTTTCGACGCGTTTGCGGCTGCGAATGGACAGGGCAGGAATCTGTGCGTAATCGTGCGGTCCCGCGAGGGCCCGGCCAAACAACCCGGCCACGACGTTGCGCACCGCTTCAACGGCCGGAAGCAACCCTTCGAGTTCCACGCGCCGCTCCCACATGGTTACCAGCGCAGACTGCTCCGGCGAGCGGCCGATCAGCGGCCGCTCCGGATATCGATCCTCGATGTAACGCCATATCGCGGTCACTTCCCCGATCGCAGTTCCGTTGGCCAGCACGAGCGTGGGAACCACGCGGCGTGGATTGATAGCGCGATACGCGGATTCGTGCTGCTCACCGAGCCCTAGATTGACGTCGATACATCGGACGGTGAGTCCCTTTTCGGCAAGAAATATGCGTACGCGGCGCGCGTGGGGGGAAACCGCCGCGTTATAGAGGGTCAGTTCTGTGGAAGGCATGATTGCGCTCAGCTGCATCAGGCTGTTTCCGCCGGCGATGCTTCGTAGACGGGAAAGTCGGTGTAATAGCGCTCATCGCCACCCCAGAATGCTTCGCGGTGGTAGGGGCTGAGTGGCAGATTCCTCTGAAGCCGAAGCGGCAGATCTGGGTTTGAGGTAAACCATCGACCGAACGCCACCAGGTCGGCGTCCCCGCGTTGAACGATGGCTTCCGCACCCTCCCGATCGAAGCCTCCGGCCGCAATGATTGGACCGTTGAACAGAGGGCGAAGGAATGCGGATGCCACAGGCGGTTGGTCGTCAATCAGGGTTTCAGTGCCTTTCACCCGGGGCTCAATAACGTGCAGATACGCCAAGTTGTAGTCGTTCAGGCGTTTTGCGAAGTAGTTGAAGGTGGCGCTAGGGTCGCTGTCGTGAATTGCACCCCACTGACCGCTCGGCGATATCCGCACACCCACGCGGCCACCTCCCCAGACCTCGGCAAATGCCTCGACGATCTCTAAAGAGAAGCAGGCTCGCTTCTCTATCGTCCCGCCGTATGCATCAGTTCGCCGATTCGTGCCGTCCTGAAGAAACGTGTCGGCCAGGTAACCATTGGCGTTGTGCAGTTCCACGCCATCAAACCCTGCCGCCTTGGCACGCTCTGCGGCGAGCTTGAAGGACTGCACTAGGAGCGGGATCTCCTCGAGTTCAAGCGCCCGATGAGGAGAATTGGGTACCCAGCCGTCTTGCGTCAGCACTTGGGTGTCAAACGGAACCACCGACGGCGCGACGGGCGCGTTCCCCCAGCTCAGGTCGCTGTGTGACTGGCGTCCGTCATGCGCGATCTGCATAAAGATGCGGCCCTGCTTCTCGTGGACGGCGGCAGTGACCTTCTTCCATGCCTCGATGTGCGCATCGGTATAGATGCCTGGGGCGCCGATGTAGCCACGGCTGTCATATGACGGATGTGCGCTCTCAGTAATGAGGAGGCCACCCTTGGATGCGCGTTGGCGGTAGTACTCCACCATCATCGCGCTCGGGCTGTCGTCCGGATCGGATCGAAGGCGCGTCGTCGGAGCATGTACTACCCGGTGTTCCAAGGTATACGGCCCCAGTTGCTGGGGAGAAAAGAGCTTCATGTCCGTTGTTCTCAAGAAGTAAACGATGTGGCGCGCAGCAGCGGGGCTTTAAAGCCTGGAGCCGCCATCGACGCGCAGCGTGTCGCCAGTCACCCAGCGCGCGTCTTCGGAGGCCAAGAACGTTACGGCGCCCGCGATGTCTTCGGGGCCAGCAAGCCTTTTGAGGGCCTGCATCGAGATGGCGCGCTCGCGACCCGCCTCCGTTTTGGTGAAGTTGGACATATCGGTATCAACCACGCCTGGTGCCACGGCGTTCACGCGTATGCCTCGCTCGCCAAGCGTCGCAGCAAAGTGCTTTACAAGCGTGTCGATTGCGCCCTTGGTGGCGGCATACGCCGAAAGGGAGCCGACGGCTGCACGCGCCACCAGCGAGGATGTGAAAATGATCGTGCTTCCCTTGCACATGGTCGGCAGCAGCTGCTGTACGATGAAGTAGGGCGCCCGCACGTTGACAGCAAACAACTGATCGAAGTCCTCCACGGTCAACTCCTCGATAGAGGCTGCCTTGGAAATGCCTGCATTGGCGACCAAGATGTCGAGGCGATCGCCGATGACGCCGCGTACGTGCTTGGCCAGATCGTGCGCACCGCTCGGAGTGCTCAGGTCGGCGCTCACCTTCTGGGCGCGGCCGCCGTTTGCGATGATCTCCTTGACAACGGCATCAGCCTCTTTCTGCGCGCTGCCGTAATGAACAATCACCTGTGCGCCCTGCTTGGCCAGCGCGAGAGCGATGGCGCGGCCGATGCCGCGTGAAGCCCCGGTAACCAAGGCAGTCTTTCCAGCTAAGGTAGTCATGAAAGAGGTTTTCCTAAATGAATGTCGGGTGCTTCATGCCATCTCTTGGATGGAGTCCACGCGATCCGGGTAGAACGCCAGGTGATCCTTGATCTCCGCCACGGCTGAATACGGCGATTCATAGGTCCACACCGCGTTTTCAACGTGTTTGCCATCGGCGACGATGCTGAAATAGTTGCACTCGCCCTTGTACGGGCAATATGTGGTGTGTGCTGAGCGAGTCAGCAGCGCCATATCGACGTCGCTACGCGGGATGTAGTGCACCGGCGGGTAGTTCGCTTCGCGCAAGGTAAGGGAGTGCGTGGAGTCGGCGACGATC
>JGI25157J39369_1001074_pt1 | contig 12335 bp, 10 predicted proteins | sample AraplaCL_Col_mCL_FD_39369 | JGI IMG/M metagenome (IMG submission 39369)
CCGCCGGCGCCGCCCACGACCATCAGCGTCTGGCCTTCGCCACCGCCTTGGGCCATGCGCAACCGATCGAACAGCAACTCCCACGCAGTGATGGCCGTCAACGGCAGCGCCGCGGCTTGCGCATCCGAAAGCGATTGGGGCGCCTTGGAAACGATGCGCGCGTCCACCGTATGCAGCTCGCTGTTGGCACCCGGGCGCTTGATCGAGCCGGCGTACCAGACGCGGTCGCCGACCGCAAAGCCGCTGGTCTGCGCGCCAACCGCCTCGACCACGCCGACGGCATCCCAGCCGAGCACTTTGACCTCGCCGGCGGCCGGCGCGCTGCCGGCGCGGACCTTGGTGTCGACCGGATTGACCGAGACGGCGTGCACGCGCACGAGCAGATCATGCGGACCGGGCAGCGGCGCGGGCAGCTCCACGTCCTCGAGCGCCGTGGGCGCGTTGATGGGCAGGTTCTTGCGATAACCAACAGCTTTCATGGCGCTCTTTCCTTCCAGGGCTTAAGTGATGTCGATGGAAGGCAATGTAGGTAACATCCCTGAAATTGATAAGACGGTCTTCCGATGTTTCACTTTCAAACCAGAATTGAAAATGTGGGTGACCTTCAAGTGCTGCTGCTCACGGTCAGCCAAGGGTCGTTGACTGCGGCCGCGCGAGCACTCGGCATCACGCCGGCGGCCGCGAGCGCAACGCTCAAGCGGCTCGAGGCACAGCTGGGAACGCGGCTCTTCGAACGCTCCACACGTGCCATGCGGCTCACGCCGCCAGGTCAAATCCTTCTGGAGTACGCCCAGCGCGCGTTCGAGCTGCTTGCAGAGGGGGAATCCCAGCTAGATGCCGAACGCGGCGCACTNGTGGGCACCGTGCGTGTCTCGGCACCGTCGGACCTTGCTCGAACCGTGCTAATGCCGATGTTTGATGAGTTCNTGCAACTTCACCCTGGGGTGAAACTGGCGCTCAATGTGGGCGATCGCGTGCTCGACGTGCTGCGAGACGAAGTGGACCTGGCTATCCGGTACGGCCAGTTAACCGACTCGCGCCTTGTCGCCCGTCCACTTTCGCTTGCACACCCTGTCCTCAGCGCTTCCCCCAACTATTTGCGTCGGCACGGTACGCCGCGTGCGCCCACAGACCTGGTGGACCACAACTGCATCGCATTCATGCGCGGTGGGCGAGCGTTCAATNCCTGGCGCTTCGGTCAGAACGGCCAATGGACCACGGTAAGGATCAGTGGCGACCGCGTCGTGGATGACGCCTCCCTGNCCCGCGAATGGGCCGTTGCGGGAGCCGGAATCATCTTCATGACGGAGATCGAACAACGGCGCGATCTGCAAAGCGGCAGCCTGGTGCGGCTACTGACCGAATGGGAGACAGATCCGTATCCCTTGCATGCACTCTTACCCAGTGGGCGCTTCGTTCCCAATCGGGTTCGTGCGCTCGTGGACTTCATCGCCGGACGCTTTGCTGCACTCGGGTCGTCAAANGCCGNGCACTGAAAAGNGCCAATGCTCTTCACGCAATGGATCTGGCATCGCGGAGTTCGCCATGGAGCGGGNCAATAGGCTCNGGAGTGTTCACGCGACACCTACCGAAAATATGGACATGCCCGTCCGATTATACGTCCGCGATCGCGCCAAGAGATTTCTGCGTAACCAAATGTTCTTGTGCGAGCTTATCTTTGTTACGTTCGGCTAATAACCAGGCGTATAACCGGCCGGAGAGGCATGGNTCCCGAGTGGCCGCTTTGGTTCGAGAGAAGACGCACTACTTCAGCGCGCGCAAGNGCATCTCCAGCGATTCAATCCTCGACGATTACCCATTTAGCCGTTCTCTGCATGTAGCGGGCAAGAAGNTATTGACCACCAATTCCTAGCAAAACACAAAAGATTATTGGCCCCGAACTGTTTGGCCCCTTAAGCGAACCCCCTGTTAAAATCACCAACTCGGCGACACCCACGCTGAGCACAAACAACCCCAGCGACCCGAGGGCAATAAGCTTCATGCGCGAACGCAAATCGATCGTAAGCCACGCCTTGCAATGCTCACACCGATACTGCTTATACGTCGCGGGACGCGGCAGATAGTCCATAACACGTGGCCGGATGGGCCGATCGCAATTGGGACATTGAACGCTAATGTATCCCATATCTTTCTCTGGGAATTTAGCTGCGCCCACAGTCGAGACAAGTCGATGACCATCACCAGTCGATTTTCTTTTGTTCTTACCCATCCCGAGCCTCTTTGATGGTCCTNCCGGCTTACGTCCATTCCGGATCGAAGCGGACAGTTCACATTAACAGCAAAGCTATTCCATCGCGCGTGCTTCAGTGCTGAAGCTGCCAAAAAGTCGGAAGCGGAACTTATGCAGACGTTTTCTTCCTGCTTCGTTTTGGCCTATTAGCCGGAATGCGCACCTCGGTATCCATGGGCCGCAACAGGCGCCCGTCCTGCGAACGAAGCTCCAATTCCCGGACAGGACGGCCGTTCTTCTTGTCCACCAGCGAAACGTGGGGTTCTCCACGTTCGAAAAAGAAAGCGTCGCCCCACTGTCTTAGCGCGACCAGCAACGGAAACAGCCCCAGCCCTTTTTCGGTCAAGACGTATTCCTGATAAGGGCTGCCATCGGCGGCCGGCACCATCTCGAGAATGCCGTGCGTCACCAGATGGCGCAGACGGGAGGAAAGAATGTTTTTGGCGAGCCCCAGGTTCTTTTGAAATTCTCCAAACCGGCGCAGCCCATCGAATGCGTCGCGAACGATGAGCAATGACCATCCGTCGCCGATGGCATCGAGCGGCCGTGCAACGCCGCACATGGAATTTTCGTGTGAAGTTCGCTTGACCATTCTTGCGTCTTGCCGAGGTGAAAGGCTCCGGGTACTGCAGCTTCCTGCGTATCGCTTACTTGCTCGCTGCTCGTTCAGCGTGGTTGCAAAGTAAAACCAACCCTGCTAAAAAGCAACAAGTTTCAACATGCAACCACAGGTTGGCCAGCACCGATGCGCCTGGCCGGCTGTCTCCATGCCAACCATCCCAAAGAGGGAACCCATGATCCAGGCCAATGAAGCTTTCGATGGCACGTTTCCATATAAGCCACGATTCAACGAAGCTGCGGGCTTCCGCATGCACTACGTAGACGTCGGCCCGGCGGATGCACCGGTGATTCTCTGCCTGCACGGCGAGCCCACGTGGGGTTACTTGTTCCGGCACCTCATCGGAAACTTGATGGGGCGTTACCGAATGATCGTTCCTGATCACATGGGATTCGGGAAGAGCGAGACCCCACAAAATCGTTCCTATTGGCTGCAGGACCATATCGATAATCTGGAACGCTTCGTATTGTCCCTCGATCTGCGGGACATCACGTTGGTGGTGCACGACTTTGGCGGCCCTGTCGGCATGGGCCTTGCCACCAGGCACCCGGACCGTATCGGCCGAGTCATTGCCGTGAATGGTCCAACACCGTTCGGACAGGCAAGCCTGATGGAGCGGCTGCTGGCAAATGCCGCGGAGGCNCCCTGGTTCCAGTGGATACGCCACGCCCAATCGCAAGGACGCCTTGAGACGGTTCTTGGCGAACTCGGTTTCAACATACTCAGCACGTTGAAACTCAACGGATTCGAAAANACAGGCGTNATCAACGATACGTGGCTGCGTGCCTATGGCTCGCCCTTTACCCATCCCTCGGATTGCCTTGGCGCCATCGGATGGGCGAAAGGATTCGCGATCGGCGAACATCGTTTTGAAATGCCGGATGCCGTTGCGAAGCGCGACATTCAATCCAAGCCGGCGCTCGCCATCTGGGGAATGGCTGATCGCACGCTAGGCGGCGATCATTTTCTGCCNCTGTTCGAAGAGCTGTTCCCCGCNGCCGCCGTGCACAAGCTGCCCGGTGTCGGCCATTACAGNTTCGAGGATGCGCCGCAGACCATCGCGACGATCATCAACGACTTTCTCGTGCAGACGGAACTGCCGCTGGCGTAGAGACAACACTGATTGCGATTATCCAGCGAAGATGAAGGCCGCCCCGATGATTGCGCCTACCAACAATAGCCATGCCCCAACTAGTTGCCAGTACATAACGAAAGACGTCGCTGTTGTTAGAGGGTGCCTTTTCTGAGCGAGCGTGCGGCGGGTCAGCACGTAGACATAGATGCCGAGAATTGCGACAGCGCCGCTCACTGCCAGCGAGCCCGAACCGTGCCCAGCGCGGACCAGGATGAGCCATAAAGTCACGCCGGCCAACGTGAGGATTCGCCCCACAAAACCGTAATTCCATAATGTACCCCGGGCGGAGGGAGGTATGTTTGCCGCAATCTCCCCACGGCGCANCACAATGGCGTCGAGCTCCTGCTCGCTCTCTCCGCGCTCGATTAACTCAAGACGCAGCGCTTGTTCCGCCCAGTCNGTTCGGCCATCGANCGACCACATATCTTTGAGCGTATCGGTNTCAACCTCTGCAAGTCGCTTTCTTGCGGCAACCATCNTACTTGCGCCGTCCGTCATGTTGCCTCCTGTCGCTTGGCGCGTTTTCAAAATGCTTGCTTCATTGCCACGCAAAGACCCGTTCCAGCAACGGGCCGACAATGACTTGTTTCATAGCTTTGGCGTAACTCTTGCCACCAAAACTAATGCTGCCCATCCGGGATGCACCAGGCCGAACTCTCGGCGATTCCGCCCTTGAATTTCCGCTGTTTTACCTGCACAGCTGCCCCGACCGAACCGTAGGAAGACGCTTCATTTACAGCCAGGCCACAGTGCTGTATGCCGTCTCGAAATACCGCGTGGGCGATATATCGCCTGCCACTCTTCGGAATAAAAGTGCCAATGGCGGGGCATACTCCGTCCGCATCTCCGACGTCGATGGAAATGGTGATGGGTTCATCCCCCACCACGTTGATCCATTTCGGCGGCCCTGCCANACCACCGGAGACCCACACCCGCCCGGAGCAGGTTTGCGCATTGCGATAAACATGGGTGGCCAGGGTGTATCCCGGCTCTCCCCCCATATATAGCTGGGCCGTGTTAGCGCTTGCCGGCGGCGGCTTGTACTGGGGAACGCAGGATGTCAAAAGCATTGCGGCGCAACTCGCCCCAACGGACAGCGCTAGCTTCATTGCATTGCCTCCCCTGATGCAGGCGCCAGATTAGCGCAAAAAAGTAACGCAAAGAACGGATCGCGTCGCGATACGTGCAGCCGCTCTTTTCCAGGCAGATGCGAAGCAGCGCGCATCGCATGCTGATCCATATGAAGAACCCGTGCGCGACCTATATCTGCGTTTCCGCATCTGTGCCCACCTCCCCACCCGCCAAGCTCGGCCCTTTCGGCCTTGATGCGCCACCGCTTGACACCGGTGTCAATTACGGTACACCCTGATGACAGTTCCAATGCCGGGGGTGGGCAGGACGTGGCAATTGACCATTCGGATCGAGTGGCGGGGATAACGGCGTTGCCGTTTCTGGCGGCCGATATTGGCGGCACGCATGCGCGTGTTGCGCTGATGCGTGCTGCGCCCGGCGATGCCCGCAACGTCGAAACGATCGCCTACCGCGTCTTCACCTGCGCGCAGTTCCCGATGCTGTCGGAACTGTTGCAGGCCTTTGTCGTCGCTGAGGGGCGGGTCCCGGTGAAGCGCTGCGTGCTCGCGTGCGCAGGCCAGATCATGGGCGACGAGGTCGTGAACGATAACCTCGCCTGGCCCATCCACCTCACGCAGCTGCGCCACGCGCTGGGCCTGGACGAGGTTGCCGTGCTGAATGATTTCGAGGCGCTGGCATACGCGCTCCATGGCTCGCTCGCCGACGACGGTCGCCACCTTTGTGGTCCGAACACGCATGCCAGTGGCACGACCTTGGTGATCGGACCGGGTACCGGCCTTGGCGCGGCGGCGCACGTTCCTGGTCCGGACGGCGGCTTGGTGTTGACGACCGAAGCCGGCCAGATGGATTACGCACCCAATTCGGTGCGCGAACGCGAAGTGCTCGCGCACCTGGCGCCGAATGGCGGCTACGTGGCGTTTGAACACGTCGTGTCGGGACCCGGCTTGCTGACCCTCTACACCACCCTGTGCGCGCTGCATGGGGAGACGCCGAAGCTGGCGACGCCCGAAGCCGTGACGACGGCAGCCGTTGCCTGCAGCGATGCGCGCGCGGTGGAAGCGGTGGATATTTTATGTGCCTCGCTAGGCAGCTTTACCGGCAATCTCGCGATGACGTTCATGGCCACTGGCGGCGTGTATCTGGCCGGCGGTTTCCTGTCTTCCATCTTCGACTTGCTCAAGCGCAGCGCGTTCGAGGAGCGATTCCTGCACGGACGCAGCGCGCGCGCCGTGCTGTCGCAGGTGCCAGTGTGGGTCACGGAGCACGGGCGCCATGGCGTGCAAGGCGCCGCGCAGTGGTATCTCCGGCGCGGCATGTCGGGAGCGCCGCGGCNAGCCATGGCAGGCGGTGTGGGCGCATGAGCCACCTCGCGACATCAACATTTTCCCGTTGCATGGCGATCGCATGCATGNTGGCCGCATGCGCAGCCCATGCAGCGCCTGTTGTTCCCAAATGGTCGCTGCTGCCGCAGCCGGCAACGGCCAGCCCTGCTGGATCGGGCGAGGTCGATATTGCCGATGGTGCGATGGTTTCGGCACGCGGCGCGGAACGCCAGCAAGTGCAGTCCATCGCCGAGCGGTTCGTGCGGCGCGTGGCCGACACCAACGGCTTGAACCTGCGCGTGGCCACGACGAACGCTGCGCATCCTGCGATCACGTTCGACGTGAACCCAAAGGCCGATATCGCAGACGAGGCCGGCTACCGCATCACGGCGCATGACGGCGGCATCCTCGTCGCCGCCCGCACGCCGCGCGGTGCGTTTTACGGCAGCGTCACCCTGTGGCAGTTGCTGACGCCGCCCGGCTGGACGCGTGGCGCGCCTGTCGCCGTGGCCGATGGCGTTATCGAGGATCACCCGCGTTTTGCATGGCGTGCATTGCTGCTGGACTCCGGGCGGCATTACCAGAGCGTGGCCGACATCAAGAAGCTGATCGATTGGATGTCGCTGCACAAGTTGAACGTGTTGCTCTGGCATGTAACCGAAGACCAGGGCTGGCGNCTTGAGATCCCCAAGTATCCCGAGCTCACCAAAACCGGCGCATGCCGCAAGGCGGTGGGCCTCGACAGCGAACTCACCGGTTCTGCCGCCCTGCCCTATTGCGGGTTTTATAGCGAAGCCCAAGCACGCGAGATCGTGCGTTATGCCGCCGAGCGCTANGTGGACGTGGTGCCGGAAATCGATCTGCCCGGCCATTCGCAGGCCGCCATCGCCGCCTATCCGTGGCTGGGCGTCACGGGCAAGCGTCCACCCGTGTGGACCGACTGGGGCGTCAGCCCATGGCTGCTCAAGCCCGATGAAAAGACCTTGCAGTTCGTCGACGACGTGCTCGACGAAGTGATGCGGCTGTTCCCCTCGCGCTACATCTCNATCGGCGGCGACGAGGCCGACAAGCAGCAATGGAACGCATCGCCGGATGTNCGCGNGCAGATGCACAAGCTGGGCCTGGCGAACATGGATCAGTTGCAGGGCTGGTTCACGAATCAGGTCGCCNCGTATCTCGTGCAGCACGGGCGCAGGCCGGTTGGCTGGGACGACGAGCTGGTCGCCGGCGCGACGCTGCCGGCCTCCGAAGTGGTGATGTCCTGGCACGGCGACGACAACGAACGCGTGGCGCTCGCTGCCATCAGGCAAGGCCACGACGTGGTCATGACACCGCAGGAATCACTGTACTTCGACCACTATCAATCCGACCTGCCCGACGAATGGGCAGGACCGCCGCCCGCAGCGACGTTGCGGCAAGCCTATGACACGGTCGTCATCCCGAACGGTGCGAACNCGGCCGAAGCGCAACACATCATTGGCGTGCAGGCGGGCCTGTGGACCGAGCAGATGCTGAGCTTTGCGCACGACCAGCATGCGGTGTTCCCGCGCATCGCGGCCANGTCGGAGCTTGGCTGGTCACCATCAAGTGCGCACGACTGGAACGGATTTCTGCAACGCATGCCGGCCGAACTGGCGCGCTATCGTGCGCTCGGCATCGACTATGCCGACAGTGCGTTCGCACCGGCCTTCAAGGCGACCGCGGCGGCCAACGGCGCGTTCCAGATTGCGCTGTCCAATCAGGTGGCATCCGGAACGATTCGCTACACGACGGATGGCTCCGAACCGGACAATCACTCTGCGCCGTATACGCAGCCGCTTACGTTGCCGGGCAAGACAAGCTTGCGCGCCGCAACGTTTGCAACAGACGGCTTTGAACTCTCCGCACCACGCACGCAGGTGCTGGACGCAGGCACCTTGCTGAGCCGCGATGGCGGCGCGCTTGCAAGCTGTTCCAGCCAGCCGGCTTCGCGCCTGGATGGCAGCAGGCCGGCGCAAGGCCAGCGACCGGTCTATGCCGTTGACATCGGCAACATGTGCTGGCTGTGGCCGCAGGCGCCGCTGCATGGCGTCAAGCATGTCGAGCTGACGGTCGCGCGCATCACGTGGCGCTTTGGTGATGAGGCCAAAGATGCGGCAGTGCGCCACAAGGCCAGCGTGGCCGGCGAATTCGAGATCCACGCCGATTCCTGCACCGGGCCGCTGCTGGCCAGCTTGCCGCTGGCGAGCGCGCTGCAGGCGAAAGGGCAAACCCGTCTTGAAGCAAACCTTGCTGCGCCGGTGGGGGCCGGCGTTCGCGACCTGTGCGTCTTTGCTACAGGCGATCCACGCGATGGCCAGTGGGCGTTGGCGCGCATGGCGTTTTCGAAATAAGCGGTATGCGGGACGGACGTCCCGCTCAGCAGCACCAAGCAAGTGGCTTTGGCTTGGGAGGCCAAGGCCGGGGACATCGAGAAATTGCATGACGACGGCGTGCGCACCCGCAGGCACCGCCGGGCTACACGCGTTTTGGAATTCCACGGAGCACCTGAGGTTCGACAGGCAACACCAACGAGGTTAAAGGCCCATGTCCACCGTATTTCGCAAGCATCCATTGTCGTTCGCCGTCACCATGTCGCTGTTCGCCGTCGTGTCGACGACGAGTGCAGCGGCGACATCCGCCGATGCGCAAGCAGAGGGCCAGGCAACGCAGGCCAGCACAGCGCAAACCGCATCGGCATCGCCCGGCGCCAAGAAGACCGACGCCAAGAAGGCCACCGGCAAGGACACAGACAAGAATGCCGTCACGCTGTCGACCGTAACGGTTTCCGGCGTACGTGCATCGCAGCAGCGCGCCATCGACCTGAAACGTGACGCTTCAAACATCCAGGACAGCATCACGGCGGAAAATATCGGCGCGCTGCCCGACACCACGATTACCGACTCCTTGCAGCGCGTTACCGGCGTGCAGATCAACCGCGATGCCGGCGTGGGTACCTCGGTGGACGTGCGCGGCCTGCCCCAGGTCGGCACCATGTTGAACGGCGAAGTGTTCATCACGGCGGACCAGATCGATTCGCAGCAGCCCGACTTCACCATGTTGCCGTCCACGCTGTTCCACGGCGTGGACGTGGTCAAATCGTCCACCGCCAACGAGACCGACGGCGGCATCAGCGGCGCCATCGACCTGCATACCTATCGCCCCTGGGATCTTCCCAGCGGATTCACCTATAGCTATTCGGCCGATGCGGAACGCGGCTCCACCACGCGCCATCTGGGGCCGGAGGCGAACGGACTGGTTTCATACAACGANCATGGCCGCTGGGGCCTGCTGATCGCCGCGGATTTCTCCAACACCACGCGGATGAATGCAACCGAAGGCCTGGACCAGTACGGCGTCGTGCTCAATGGCGAGAACGCCGTCAGCGCGGGCGGCTACAACGGCTTCCTGACGCCCTGGAACGGTGCGCCCATCCCGTCGAAGATCGTGCAGAACGCCGACGGCAGCGTGGACGTGAATGGCGACGGCAAATCCAACGGCGTGTTCATGGGCAGCCAGGACATCGGCCTNAACGACATTACCACCCAGCGCAAGCGCAAATCCGGCAATGCCTCGTTCCAGGCGGACCTTGGCAATGGCTTCACCGTCACCAGCGACTACTTCTATTCGCAACAGCGCGAATACGATCGCAACGTCGGCATCCAGTTCAACTCCACCAACTGGCAGGGCGCCACCTACGTGCCGCTGCAATCGCGCAATACCGGCAGCCCTGCCCTCGGTTCCTACGGTACGCCGGAGCCGGGCTGGGAAGGCTCGCAGATCTACACCACGCAGGTGTACGAGAAATGGCCGGGCGACGTGGAATCGTATTCGCAGATCATCCAGAANAGCTCGGTGGCGAAGAACCTCAANCTGCAGCTGGACTACGACGACGGCGGCCCGTTCACCGGAAGCGTGCGCGGCATCCACGACACGGCATCGCAGTCGAACCAGGAAACCGACCTCAACATTTCCGACTCCGATGGCGCGCTGTGGCCCAACGTGCTGATGCCCGGCGTGCCCGACAGCGCGGTGCCGCCCGGTACCTTCGTGTATCCGGCGCAATTGGGCGGCAACCGTGTGTTCAACGCCAATGGCGTGCCGCAGAACACGGTTCCGATCATCGCGAACTTCGCCGGCCGCTATATCACGGTCAACATGCCTTCTTCACTGGCCGCCGATTTCGCCAACCCCAACGGCTGGACGATGAAGACGCTGGAATCCTCCGGCGACTACGACCGCAAGGTGGCGCTGAACGCACTGCGCTTCGACGGGCAATACGATTTCCAGGACGGCTTCAAGCTCGAATTCGGCGTGCGCAACAGCATCCGCACCGCCAGCAACAACGGCTGGACCTTGGAAACGCCGGTCTATGCGGGCATGGGCGCAAGCGACCCNAGTGGATGCCTGGTGCGCTATGTGGGTGCCGACGTGGTCTTGAATAGCGGCGCCTGCACGGCCGGCAACGCGCAGGGTTACTACCGCGCNGGNCCGCTGTCCGCGATATCGATGCCCAATACCGCCGCNCCGCTATCAGGCAACTGGAAGGAGTACACCAACCTGCTCGGCTCGGGCATCAACTTCTGGGCGGTCGATCCCAATGCCTTGATCAATCCCATTGCGTATTGGAAATCGCTTTACCCCGATACCGTCCAGGTGGCCGAGCCGGGAACCACCTGGGCCGTGCGGTTGAAGGAGTTGTCGGGTTACGTGCAGGGCGATTTCAACGGCACCCTCGGCAACATGCCGTACAGCGGCAACGTGGGTGTGCGCCTGATCCACACCAATCTCGGCGTAACCCAGTATTTGAGCGGTGCGCCGGGGGCGTACGGCGACGAGCCGGTCAGTGCCGGTACCTCCGGCACCAAACGCAGTTACCAGGATGTATTGCCGTCGATGAACTTCTCGCTGGACCTGACCGACGCGCTGAAGCTGCGACTGGCCTATTCCAAGAACATGATGCCGCTCGACCTCAGCACCTGGGGCGGCGGCCTGCAGTTGAACTACTCGCTGGCGGAAACGCCGCAAGGGCCGATCTTCCGCGTCGCCAACGGCACCTCGACCGGCAACCCGAACCTCAACCCATGGCGCTCCACCAACTATGGCGCATCGCTGGAGTACTACATCAACCCCACCAGCATGCTGAGCCTGGCGCTGTTCCGCATCAACGTGGAAAGCTTCATCAAGAACGGCAGCGTGACCAACTGCACACTGCCGGACGAAGACGGCGTGGTTCGCGATCATTGCATCGTGATCACCGAACCCGTGCAGGGCACGGGCAACAGCATCCAGGGTGCGGAGTTCGATTACCGCCAAGGCTTCACCTTCCTGCCGGGCTTCCTGTCCAAGACCGGCGTGGAGGTGAACGCCACGTATGCACCCAGCAACTCGGGCGAACGGGACCTGGCCGGCAACAAGATTCCCTTCCAGGACAACTCCACCAAGTCCGGTAACTTGATCCTGTGGTATCAGGACGACCACTTCCAGGCGCGCCTGGCGTACAACTACCGTTCGCAGCGCGCGGTGATGGACAGCGTGGGCGGCATCACGGGCATGGAGATGTACGAGGCGCCGCAGAAGTATCTGGATGCATCGATCTCCTACAAGTTCAACAAGTATGTGGAAGTGTTCCTCGATGGCACCAACCTCACCAACGAGTATCAGCGTTACTACCTGGTGTGGTCCGACCAGCCTGGGCACTCGACGTTTTCGGAGCGGATGTTCATGTTGGGGGTGCGGGGGCAGTGGTAACCGCTAGAGAGCTTGACGATGGCAGCATCGTTTCACGGCTGGCAATGATCCGCTCCCTCCCCTACGTGTAGTAGGGGAGGGTTGGGGTGGGGTGAAGCAACCTCGCGATGAATTCAAATCATGCCGCAAGCTCGGACAAACCCCCCC
>JGI25157J39369_1001134_pt1 | contig 11672 bp, 17 predicted proteins | sample AraplaCL_Col_mCL_FD_39369 | JGI IMG/M metagenome (IMG submission 39369)
AAGGTCATGGATCACGCCGTGGGCGACCTGACCAAGATCGCCGGCCAGAAGCCCGTGGTCACCAAGTCGAAGAAGGCCATCGCCGGCTTCAAGATCCGTGANGGCGTGCCCATCGGCTGCATGGTCACGCTGCGTGGCGTCCAGATGTACGAATTCCTGGACCGCTTCGTNACGATCGCCCTGCCGCGCGTGCGCGACTTCCGNGGNATCTCCGGCCGTTCGTTCGANGGCCGCGGCAACTACAACATCGGCGTGAAAGAGCAGATCATCTTCCCGGAAATCGAGTACGACAAGATCGACGCGATCCGTGGCATGAACATCTCGATCACCACGACGGCCAAGAACGACGACGAGTGCAAGGCACTGCTGGCGGCGTTCAAGTTCCCGTTCAAGAACTGAGGCGCCCCCAATGGCAAAGCTTTCCCTCATCCAGCGCGAACTGAAGCGTGAAGCGACGGTGGCCAAGTACGCGAAGAAGCGTGCCGAGCTGCTCGAGATCATCAACGACGCCAAGCGCGGCGACGAAGAGCGCTACATCGCGCGCCTCGAGTTCCAGAAGCTCCCGCGCAATGCCGCCCCGGTGCGCCTGCGCAACCGTTGCAACCTCACCGGCCGCCCCCGCGGCACGTTCCGCAAGTTTGGTCTGGCCCGTTCCAAGATCCGCGAGCTCGCCTTCAAGGGCGACATCCCGGGCGTGATCAAGGCCAGCTGGTAATCAGGCGAATCAGGAGAAAACAGCATGAGCATGAGTGATCCTATCGCCGACATGCTGACCCGCATCCGCAACGCGCAGAGCGTTGAGAAGCCGGTCGTCAGCATGCCNTCGTCGAAGCTCAAGGTCGCAATCGCCCAAGTCCTGAAGGACGAAGGCTANATCGACNCGTTCGCGGTCAAGACCGAAGGCGTCAAGNCCGAACTCGAGATCTCGTTGAAGTACTACGCAGGTCGTCCCGTCATCGAGCGCATCGAGCGCGTGAGCCGTCCCGGCCTGCGCATCTATCGCGGCCGTGACGCGATCCCGTCCGTCATGAACGGCCTGGGCGTGGCGATCGTCACGACCCCCAAGGGCGTGATGACCGACCGCAAGGCGCGCGCCAACGGCGTCGGCGGCGAAGTTCTCTGCTACGTCGCCTAAGGAGATATCGCAATGTCCCGCGTAGGTAAGATGCCGATCACCGTCCCGCAAGGCGTGGACGTGTCGGTCACGGCAGATCAAATCACCGTCAAGGGCGCCAACGGCACCCTGACCCGCCCGGTCAACGCGCTGGTCGAAGTCCGCAAGGAAGGCTCCACGCTGTCGTTCGCTCCGGCCAACGACGGCATGGAAGCCAACGCCATGAGCGGCACGATGCGCGCGCTGGTCAACAACATGGTCAACGGCGTCAGCAAGGGCTTCGAGAAGAAGCTGAGCCTGGTGGGCGTGGGTTTCCGTGCCCAGGCCGCCGGCGCCAAGCTGAACCTGTCGATCGGTTTCTCGCACCCCGTCGTCAAGGACATGCCGGCCGGCATCACGGTCACGTGCCCGACGCAGACGGAAATCGTGATCAAGGGCTCCGACCGCCAGGTCGTCGGCCAGATCGCGGCCGAAGTGCGTGCCATCCGTCCGCCGGAGCCCTACAAGGGCAAGGGTATCCGCTACGCCGATGAGCGCGTGGTGCTGAAAGAGACGAAGAAGAAGTAAGGAGCGCCATCATGCTGAACAAGAAGGAACAACGGCTTCGCCGCTCGCGCCAGACGCGTGCCCGCATCGCCAAGCAGGATATCGCGCGCCTGACGATCTTCCGCTCGAACCTGCACATCTACGCCAGCGTCATCTCCGTGGACGGCGCCAGCGTCGTCGCCTCGGCCTCGACGGCCGAGAAGGAAGTGCGCTCGCAGCTGAAGAACGGCGGCAACGCCGCCGCGGCAGCCGCGGTCGGCAAGCGCATCGCCGAGAAGGCGAAGGCCGCCGGCATCGAGAAGGTGGCGTTCGACCGTGCGGGCTTCGCCTACCACGGCCGTGTCAAGGCACTGGCGGACGCGGCTCGCGAAGCCGGTCTGCAGTTCTGACCGTCAACGAAGGAATCTGAAATGGCAAAGTTCCAACCTCGCGTTCAGGACGAAGGTCGTGACGACGGTCTGAAGGAAAAGATGATCGCGGTCAACCGCGTCACCAAGGTCGTGAAGGGCGGTCGTATCCTCGGCTTCGCTGCACTGACCGTGGTCGGCGACGGCGACGGCCGCATCGGCATGGGCAAGGGCAAGGCGCGTGAAGTGCCGGTCGCCGTGACGAAGGCCATGGACGCGGCGCGCCGCAACATGGTCAAGGTCAGCCTGAAGAACGGCTCGATCCACCACAACGTGCGCGGCCACCACGGCGCGGCCAAGGTGCTGATGGCGCCGGCCCCCGCCGGTACCGGCATCATTGCCGGCGGCCCGATGCGTGCGGTGTTCGAAGTCATGGGCATCACCGACATCGTCGCCAAGAGCCTGGGCTCGAGCAATCCGTACAACATGGTGCGTGCCACGCTCGATGCGCTGAACAACGCCACCACCCCGGCCGACATCGCCGCCAAGCGCGGCAAGTCCGTCGAGGACATCCTCGGCTGATCGCCGCGGACAGGAGAACTCAAATGGCTGACAAGAAGACCGTCACTGTCAAGCTGGTGCGCAGCATCATCGGCACCAAGCACGAGCATCGCGCCACCGTGCGCGGGCTTGGCCTGCGTCGCCTGAACAGCGTGTCCACGCTGGAAGACACGCCTGCCGTGCGCGGCATGATCAACAAGGTCGACTACCTGGTCCAGGTGCTCTGAGCGCCGGCCGGTACAAGATCAAGGGGCATCACATGCAACTCAACACCCTCAAGCCTTCCGAAGGCTCCAAGAAGAACCGCCGCCGCGTCGGCCGCGGCATCGGCTCGGGCCTGGGCAAGACCGGCGGCCGCGGCCACAACGGTCAGAAGTCCCGTGCGGGCGGCTACCACAAGGTCGGCTTCGAAGGCGGCCAGATGCCGCTGCAGCGTCGCCTGCCCAAGCGCGGCTTCAAGTCGGCGCAGCTGAAGTTCAACGGCGAAGTCACGCTGTCGGAGCTCCAGGCCCTGGCGATCGACGAGATCGACCTGCAGGCGCTCAAGCAAGCCGGCCTGGTCGGCGAGCTGATCCGTCACGTCAAGGTCATCAAGTCGGGCGAACTGAGCCGCAAGGTCACGCTGAAGGGCGTGGCGGCGACGGCCGGCGCCAAGGCGGCGATCGAAGCTGCCGGCGGCTCGCTGGCGGCCTGAACGCCCAACCTCTCCAACGCTTCCACACGTGGCAACCTCCCAGAATCAACTCGCCAAGTCGGGCAAGTTCGGCGATCTGTATCGCCGAGTCATGTTCCTGCTCCTGGCGCTGGTGGTCTATCGCATCGGCGGGCATGTGCCCGTCCCGGGTGTCAATCCGGATGCGCTGGCGCAGATGCTCAAGGGCCAGCAGGGCGGCATCCTGGGCATGTTCAACATGTTCTCGGGCGGCTCCCTGTCGCGTGCCTCCGTGTTCGCGCTCGGCATCACTCCGTACATCTCGTCGTCCATCATCATGCAGATCATGGGCTACGTGGTACCCAGCCTGGAGGCGCTGAAGAAGGAAGGCGAGTCGGGTCGTCGCAAGATCACCCAGTACACGCGCTACGGCACGCTGGTGCTGTCGCTGTTCCAGTCGTACGGCATCGCCGTGTGGCTGGCGAAGTCCCCGGGCCTGGTGCTCGATCCGGGCTTCGGCTTCATGACGGGCGCCGTCGTCAGCCTGGTGGCCGGCACGATGTTCCTGATGTGGCTGGGCGAGCAGATCACCGAGCGTGGCCTGGGCAACGGCATCTCGATCCTGATCTTCGGCGGCATCGCTGCCGGCCTGCCGCGCGCCATCGCCGGCCTGGTCGAGCTGGTCGACGTCGGCACGATGCACCCGATCGTGGCGCTGTTCATCCTCGTGATCGTCGCCGCGGTGACGTTCGCGGTGGTCTTCGTCGAACGCGGCCAGCGCAAGATCCTGGTCAACTACGCGAAGCGCCAGGTCGGCAACAAGGTCTACGGCGGCCAGTCGTCGCACCTGCCGCTGAAGCTGAACATGTCGGGCGTGATCCCGCCGATCTTCGCGTCGTCGATCATCCTGCTGCCCGCCACGCTGGTGAACACGCTGGCCACGGGCGACAGCATGCGCTGGCTGAAGAACATCTCCTCGGCGCTGTCGCCGGGCCAGCCGATCTACGTGCTGCTGTACGCGGCGATGATCGTGTTCTTCTGCTTCTTCTACACCGGCCTCGTGTTCAACAGCCACGAGACGGCGGACAACCTGAAGAAGAGCGGCGCGTTCATCCCGGGCATCCGTCCGGGGCAGCAGACCGCCAAGCACATCGACAAGATTCTGGCCAGGCTGACGCTGGCAGGCTCCATCTACATCACGCTGGTGTGCCTGCTGCCCGAATTCCTGGTGTTGAAGTACAACGTGCCGTTCTATTTCGGTGGAACGTCGCTGCTGATCATCGTCGTCGTCACGATGGATTTCTGGGCACAGGTCCAGAGCTACGTGATGAGCCAGCAATACGAATCGTTGCTGACCAAGGCGAAGTTCAAGGGTTGAAGGTTTGAAAGAGTAGGCGGCCTGGCCCAACCAGGGCCCCGCCGCCGAAGTCGGGTTTCGCGCCGCTTCGGATGAGTAGCGAAGCAAGCGATTGAAAGAGAGTCAAGGAGCAGACCATGAAAGTCTCGGCATCTGTCAAGAAAATGTGTCGCAATTGCAAGGTGATCCGCCGCAAGGGCGTCGTCCGCGTGATTTGCACCGACCCGCGCCACAAGCAGCGCCAGGGTTGAGTCTGCGGACCATAGAAGCATCACAAGGACACGCAAATGGCACGTATTGCAGGCATCAACATCCCGCCGCACAAGCACACCGAAATCGGTCTGACGGCGATCTACGGCATCGGCCGTACCACCGCGCAGCAGATCTGTGACCGTGCAGGCATCGCTTACTCGAAGAAGGTCAAGGACCTGAACGACAGCGACCTGGAAAAGATCCGTGACGAGATCGCCAAGATGACGATCGAAGGCGATCTGCGTCGCGAGATGTCCATCAACATCAAGCGACTGATGGATCTGGGCTGCTACCGTGGCATGCGTCATCGTCGCGGCCTGCCGGTTCGCGGCCAGCGCACCCGCACCAACGCCCGTACCCGCAAGGGTCCGAAGAAGGGTGCTGCGGCGCTGAAGAAGTGAGCCACTGAGCTCGCCTGACGGAAGATTAGGAACATCATGGCAAAAGCACCGAACAACTCCGCTGCACAACGCGTCCGCAAGAAGGTTCGCAAGAACGTCGCGGACGGCGTGGCTCACGTGCACGCTTCGTTCAACAACACGATCATCACGATCACCGACCGCCAGGGCGGCGCGCTGTCGTGGGCCTCGTCGGGTGGCCAGGGCTTCAAGGGTTCGCGCAAGTCGACCCCGTTCGCTGCCCAGGTCGCTGCCGAGATGGCCGGTCGTGCTGCCCAGGAACAGGGCATCAAGAACCTCGACGTCAAGATCAAGGGCCCCGGCCCGGGTCGCGAGTCGTCGGTCCGTGCGCTGGCTTCGCTGGGCATCCGCATCACGTCGATCTCCGACGTGACGCCGGTCCCGCACAACGGCTGCCGCCCGCAAAAGCGCCGCCGCATCTGATTCGACATCCGGCGGGATCCGTCCCGCCGAGTGCGAATAACAGTACTCGACGCCCAGGCGTCTTCAGTGCTGCTACAATTCCGGGTTTCCCTGCAGCCGGCAATGGTCGTGTGACCGTTGCCGGCTTGCATGTCTAGTGCGCCGGCTTATCTGCCGGCAGTTTCCGGGCGACAACCCAAGACCACCGTCTGAGCGCCATAACAACACCCGCCAGACTCGCGCATCGCATCGAACGGCCTCGTGCCGTTTGACGCCGGCGTCAGAAAACCATTCCTCGAGGAAAACAACGTGGCACGTTATCTCGGCCCCAAGGGCAAACTCTCCCGCCGTGAAGGCACCGACCTGTTCCTGAAGAGCGCCCGCCGCCCGATCGGTGACAAGGTCAAGTTCGACTCGAAGCCCGGCCAGCACGGCCGCACCTCGGGCTCCCGCACCTCGGACTACGGTCTGCAGCTGCGCGAGAAGCAGAAGGTCAAGCGCATGTACGGCGTGCTGGAGAAGCAGTTCCGCCGCTACTTCGCGGAAGCCGAGCGCCGCCGTGGCAACACCGGCGCCAACCTGCTGACGCTGCTGGAATCGCGCCTGGACAACGTCGTCTACCGCATGGGCTTCGGCTCGACCCGCGCCGAAGCGCGCCAGCTGGTCTCGCACAAGCAGATCACGGTCAACGGCGAAGTCGTCAACATCCCGTCGTTCCTCGTCAAGGTGGGCGATGTCGTCGCCGTGCGCGAGAAGGCCAAGAAGCAGCTGCGCATCATCGACGCCGTCAAGCTGGCCGAGTCGATCGGCATGCCGGCGTGGGTCTCGGTCGATGCCACCAAGCTGGAAGGCACGTTCAAGAAGACCCCGGACCGCGACGAATTCGGCGCCGAGATCAACGAATCGATGATCGTCGAACTGTATTCGCGCTGATCCTGAATCAGTGGCCGCCCGGCGCATGCCGTCGAGCGGCCGCCGTCTCGTCGCGAGGCGCCGGGCCTCGCTGCGGACGCAAAGGCTTCCCGGCGTGGTCCATCAGCCTTATCGGTGTAACGAGCCGAGGGTATTGAGAGGAACAGGACATACATGCAAACCAATCTGCTGAAACCCAAAGCCATCAACGTCGAGCCGCTGGGCGGACATCGCGCCAAGGTCACTCTCGAGCCGTTCGAACGCGGTTATGGGCATACGCTGGGCAATGCGCTGCGCCGGGTGCTGTTGTCGTCGATGGTGGGTTACGCGCCGACCGAAGTCACGATCGCAGGCGTCCTGCACGAGTACTCGACGGTCGACGGCGTGCAGGAAGACGTCGTCCACGTGATGCTGAACCTGAAGGGCGTCGTGTTCCGCCTGCACAACCGTGACGAAGTCACGCTGGTGCTGCGCAAGGAAGGCGAAGGCCCGGTCACGGCCGGCGACATCCAGACGCCGCACGACGTCGAGATCGTGAATCCCGAGCACGTCGTGGCCCACCTGGCCCAGGGCGGCAAGCTCGACATGCAGATCAAGGTCGAGAAGGGCCGTGGCTACGTGCCGGGCAACATGCGCCGTTTCGGCGACGAGACGACCAAGGCCATCGGCCGCATCGTCCTCGACGCCTCGTTCGCGCCGGTCCGGCGCGTCAGCTACGCGGTCGAGAACGCCCGCGTCGAGCAGCGCACCGACCTCGACAAGCTCGTGATGGAGATCGAGACCAACGGCGCCATCTCGCCCGAGGAAGCGATCCGTTCGTCGGCCAAGATCCTGGTGGAACAGCTCGCCGTGTTCGCGCAGCTGGAAGGCTCGGACATCGCCGCGTTCGACCAGCCGGCCCCGCGCACGGCCCAGTTCGACCCGATCCTGCTGCGCCCGGTCGACGAGCTCGAGCTCACGGTCCGTTCGGCGAACTGCCTGAAGGCCGAGAACATCTACTACATCGGCGACCTGATCCAGCGTACCGAGACCGAACTGCTCAAGACCCCGAACCTGGGTCGCAAGTCGCTCAACGAAATCAAGGAAGTCCTCGCTTCGCGCGGCCTCACGCTGGGCGCGCGCCTCGAGAACTGGCCCCCGCAAGGTCTGGACAAGCGCTGAGCCGCCGGTCCTGATCGCTTTTTCGTAGATTCCCCGCTGCCGGGCCCGTCGACCACGACGGGCGCCGTGTGCAAACCCCCGGTACCTGATCCGGCCGGGGTTCAATAAAGAGACCAAAGGAAATCACCATGCGCCATCGTCACGGCCTTCGCAAGCTCAACCGCACCACGTCGCACCGCCAAGCCATGTTCAAGAACATGGCCGTCTCGCTGCTGCGCCACGAGGCCATCAAGACCACGCTGCCCAAGGCCAAGGAACTGCGTCGCGTCGTCGAACCCCTGATCACGCTGGCCAAGGAGCCGACGCTGGCCAACCGCCGCCTCGCCTTCGACCGCCTGCGCGACCGCGAGATCGTCACCAAGCTGTTCGACGTGCTGGGCCCGCTGTTCAAGGCCCGTCCGGGCGGCTACACCCGCATCCTGAAGATGGGCTTCCGCAACGGCGACAACGCGCCGATGGCGTTCGTTGAGCTGGTCGAGCGCTCGCACTCGGAAGAAGCCGTCACCGATTCGGAAGCCTGAGCGGCTCCCGCATCCTGACACGAAGGCCGGCACATGCCGGCCTTTTTCTTTGGTGCGCCGCTTGCGGGGAGGCGGGCGCGGGCCGGTGCGTGCGCCGCGCGACGCAAGCCACGGTCAGCAGGCCGGTCAGCAGCATCGCGGCCGGGCCAGGCTCGGGCGCGTCGCTGACCGGGTCGCCGGAACTCGCGTACGACGACACGTAGCCGCTGAACAGGCCGGAGATCGCGGCGTCGGTGTCGTTGAGGTACGTGAGGGTGACGAAGCTCGTCTCGGTGTCGCTGTACTGTCCGAACAGCCCGGACGCGTAGACGTTGAAGTTGACGTACGCGCGCTGCGGGCCCAGCCCGGTCTCGTCGCCGATCGACATCAGCAGCCCGCTCTCGGCGAACTCGTCGGCGCTGGCGCCGCTGGCCGCGGCCGTGGCGGTGACCGTGGCCGAGATCGTCATCAGCGTGCCCGGTGCCAGCGTGAACAGCGCCGCGCCGACGTCGTTGACCAGCCCGACCGTGCCCTCGCCGAAAGACGCTGGAACCAGGCTGCTCGCGTACGACGTGGCGTAGGCCACGGCGCCGCGGCCGAAGACGTCACCGACGAGGCCGGCGGAGCCGCCCGCGAAGGGATCGGGAGTCGTCGCGGTGGACGCGTCGCCGAAGGCTTGGCCGCTCGCCGTCGTCCAGTGCTGGTCGGGACGCGGGCTGCCGGACGAGCTGCCGGACTCCGAGGTGCTGCCGCCCGCGCCGGCGAAGCTCACGCCGGGGTGGCCACCGGGGGCGATGGCCTGCACCGTGACGACGAAGTCGCTCACGCTGATGCCCGACGAGGTGCTGGCCTGCGCCCCGGGGACGAGGACGCCTGCCATCGCGGCCGCGCAGGCCGCGAGCCAATGCCGCTTCATGTCTTCTCCAGACTGTCTTTGCCGGGCGGCCCCCGAGTCGTCCGCCCCGAATCGGGGCAATCCGGAGGCCGCCCCGGCGGCCGGCCAATGGACCGGCGACAATCCATTCTTCCACGGGAACGAGCCGGCCCCGGCCGGCTCTACAACTCCATGATCCGACTGCCTTCGATGCGAGCCGCCTGGGCGCTGCTCGCCGTCCTGCTGACCTTCGTCATTTGCGGTCCGGCGCGCGCCGCCGGCGACTTCCTCGACCCCGACCAGGCCTTCACGCTGTCGGTGCGCGTGCTCGACGCGAAGAAGCTCGAGCTGGACTACAAGGTCGCGCCGGGCTACTACCTGTACCGCGAGCGATTCAAGTTCTCCTCGCCCGACGCCAAGCTGGGCGAGCCGCAGATCCCGCCCGGCAAGAAGCACTACGACACCGCGCTGGAGCAGAACGTCGAGACGTATCACGACGGCGTCGTCGTGATCCTGCCGATCCTCTCGGCGGGCAAGTCGTTCACGCTGAACGCCACGCACCAGGGCTGCGCCGACAAGGGCCTGTGCTACCCCCCGCAGCCGCGCACGCTGGCCGTCACGATGAAGGGCTTCGGTGCCGACGCCGACTCCGTCAAGACGGTGACCGACGCCGAGGCGGCCGCGCCCGCCGGCGTGGACCCGCCCGCCGTCGGCCAGGTGGCCGGCGGCCGGAGCGTCGCGCCCGGCGCGCTGTCCGATCCGCTGCGCAGCGTGACGATGGCGCCCGGCGTGGCGCCGGCGGCGCAGGTCGACCGCGCGCCGCAGGGCGGCACGCCGACGATCCTGGCGCCGGCCCCGGCGACACCGGCCGTCGTGTCCCCCGCGCCGTCCGGGCCGGCAGGCTCCGAATCGCTGGAGCAGCGCTTCCTGTCCGCGCTGAACGGTGGCGGCGCGATGCTGATCCTGCTGCTGGCCTTCCCGATCGGCCTGCTGCTGTCGATGACGCCCTGCGTCCTGCCGATGCTGCCGATCCTGTCGTCCATCATCGTCGGACAGGGCAGCGCCGTCACGCGCGGCCGCGGGCTGCTGCTGGCCACGAGCTACTCGCTGGGCATGGCACTCGTCTACGTGGCGCTCGGCGTCGCGGCGGCGCTGGTCGGCCACGGGCTCAGCGCGTTCCTGCAGAACCCCATCGTGCTGGTCTCGTTCGGCCTGCTGCTGCTGCTGCTGTCGCTGTCCATGTTCGGCGTGTACGAGCTGCAGCTGCCCAGCGGACTGCGTGATCGCCTGACCTCGGTCAACGCCGGGCTCACCGGCGGCCAGATGGGCGGCGTGTTCGCGATGGGCGTCCTGTCGGCGCTGATCGTCAGCCCCTGCATCACGGCCCCGCTCAGCGGCGTCCTGCTGTTCATCGCGAACACCGGCAGCGTCGTGCTGGGTGGCACGGTGCTGTTGCTGATCGCGGCGGGCATGAGCGTGCCGCTGCTGGTGGCCGGGGCGTCGGCCGGCGAACTCCTGCCGCGCGCCGGCGCCTGGATGGAACGCATCAAGCAGCTGTTCGGCCTGCTCCTGATCGCGGTGGCCTTCTACATCGCCGGCCCGGTGCTGCCGCACATCGTGCCAATGCTCGCCTATGGCGCGCTGCTGATCATGGCGGCCACGACGATCGGTGCCTTCGACCCGCTGGCCGCGGCCACCAAGGTCAACGTGCGCCTCGCCAAGGGCTTCGGGCTCGTGCTCGCGGCCGCGGGCGTGCTGATGCTCTACCAGGTGCTGGCGGCTCCGGCTTCGACGGCCGGCGTCATCGGCGGCCCTGCTTCTTCGACCGCCGCCGGGCCGCACTTCGACCGCGTCGCCAGCGTCGCCGAGCTCGACCAGCGCCTGCAATCCGCCGGCAGGCCGGTGATGCTGGACTTCTATGCCGACTGGTGCGTCTCGTGCAAGGAGATGGAGTCGCAGACCTTCGTCGACCCGGCCGTGCGCGGCAAGCTGGACAAGGCCGTGCTGCTGCGCGCGGACGTGACGGCGAATTCCGCGGACGACCAGGCGCTGCTCAAGCGCTTCCACCTGTTCGGCCCGCCCGGCATCATCCTGTTCGACGCCCAGGGCCGCGAGATCGAGTCGACGCGCATCGTCGGCTTCCAGGACGCGGCGCGCTTCTCCGCGAGCCTCGCGGCGGCCGGCCTCTGATGAGGCTCGCGCAGATCCTGTTCACGCAAGGCTTCGGCACCCGCTGGGCGCGCGTCTCGAGAACTGGCCCCCGCAAGGTCTGGACAAGCGCTGAGCCGCTCCAAGGACCCTTCCCGCTGCCGGGCCCGTCGATCCTGACGGGCGCCGTGTGCAAACCCCCGGTACCTGATCCGGCCGGGGTTCAATAAAGAGACCAAAGGAAATCACCATGCGCCATCGTCACGGCCTCCGCAAGCTCAACCGCACCTCGTCGCACCGCCAAGCCATGTTCCGCAACATGGCCGTCTCGCTGCTGCGCCACGAAGCCATCAAGACCACGCTCCCGAAGGCCAAGGAACTGCGCCGCATCGTCGAGCCGCTGATCACGCTGTCCAAGGAACCCACG
>JGI25157J39369_1001136_pt1 | contig 11637 bp, 6 predicted proteins | sample AraplaCL_Col_mCL_FD_39369 | JGI IMG/M metagenome (IMG submission 39369)
ATGCCGATCAGCAGGTTCTCGGTGAGGAAGTAGTTGAGGATGTCGCCGCGCGTGGCGCCAAGCGCGCGGCGCACGCCGATCTGCTTGCGCCGCTGGCCGACCCAGAAACTGGTCAGCCCCACGATGCCGGCGGCGGTGATCGCCAGCAGCACCACGCTGATGATGCCCATCAGGATCGCCATGCCGAGGTCGCTCTTGTAGAAGCGCTGGCGCACCTGGGCGAACGTCATCACGCCGTCCTTGCGATCGATGATGCGCATGCGGCTCTGCGCATACAGCGCCTTCGTCGCGTCATGCATGGCGGCGGCCAGTTGGCCGGGCTTGGCGCGCACCAGGTACACCGTGCCGTCGTCCAGCAGGCGTGCCGGAATCAGTACGGCGTTGTACGCATAGTCCGGCGTCCTCCGGCTTTGCATATGCGCCTGCAAGGTGTCGGTGATGCCGATGACGGTCGACGGTTTGTTGGCATCGGCCGAAACGTAAATCGTCTTGCCCAGCGCGGATCCGCCCGGGAACAGCCGCTGCGCGAGGTCCTTGCTGATGATCACCTGGGCCGAGGAGAGCTGGTCGCGCGGCTTCTGGCTGCCGATTTCGCTGGCGGTGAAGTTGCGCCCGGCAATCAGCTTCGTGCCCAGCGTCGCCAGGCTGTGCTCGTCGGCAAAGTAGATCGCCGCATCGGTGGTCATCTTGACCTGATCCGGTGCCAGCTTGATGAAGTTGTCCCAGCCGCCGCCGCGCAGCGGGAAACTGTTTGTGGGCGAAGCGTCCTGCACGCTGCCCAGCTGACGCAGTGCGAGCAGGTCGGCCTGCATCTGTATGTCGGTGTGTTGCGGATCGGACTTGTCGGCCCAGTCGCTCCGGATCACGAACAGGTTGCTTTCCTCGACGCCGCTGGGCCGCGAGAGACGCGCCGTGCGCTGCTGGATGATGAACAGTGCATTGCACACGATCGCCAGGGTCAGCGCGATCTGCAGCGCGATCAGCACGGTGCCGGCCTTGTGGTGGCGCATCGCGGCGAGGATGGGTTTGATCTGCATCACGGCGGCCTCCCTAGTTCGACTTCAGCTGCCATGCCGGCTGCACTTGCGCAGCACGCCAGGTCGGATAAAACGCGGCCAGCACAGTGGCCACAATGGCGACCAGCAAGGTCAACGCCACCAGGGACAGGTCCAGGTGCGCGAGACGCGCGATGCCCGGATCGAAGATGAGGCCCACGCCGAGGATGCCGATCGCGGTCAGCAGCAGGCCAAGCACGCCGCCGGCCAGGCCCACGGTGCCGGCCTCGATCAGGAACTGTTGATAGATCTCCCGGCGTGGCGCACCCAGTGCGCGGCGCACGCCGATCTCCGGCGCACGGCGCATGAACTTGGCCAGCAGCAGACCGATCGTGTTGACCAGGCAGATCACGAAGAAACCCAGGGCGACCATCAGCGAGATGCGGCTCTCCGGCGGCACCACCTGCTCGTGCTCCAGCCAGTTCGGGACGTCGCGCAGACGCACGTTCGGCGCCCAGTTGAAGCGGCCTGCGCGCTGCTGTTCCGCCGCGTAACCGGTCAGGAATTCGCGGTAGCGCTCGGCATCGGCCGCGGTGGGCAGTTCCACCCAGAGCGGAATCCACACGCATTCGCCGTGCAGCCAGCCTTCGCGGCCGATGCCGTAGCTGGGGATACCACCGCAGTTGTTGCGGCCGGCGGTATCGATCTGCATGTCGATCGCACGATTGAACGGCACGTAGAGCTGCACCGGATCGGCGAAACCGTTGCCGCTGAAAAGATCGTAGAAGCGCGGCTGTGGGTCCCAGTGCGCCGTGACGCCGACGATGCGGTAGGCATGCCGGTCCAGTGTCACCTCGCGGCCCACGCTGTCAGCCCCGCCGAACAGCTGCTGGTTGAGCTCGTGGCTGATCACGGCCACCGCGGCACGCCCGTCGTCGTCGCCCGCATGCCAGGCGCCGCCGTATTCGAACGGCACCTCGAACATGCCGAAGAAGTCCGCGTTGGTGGCATAGCCGTTCGCGGTGAACGGCACGCTCTGGCTGCCTTCCGGCAACACCGATGGCGCCACCTCGTAGAACAGCGTCTGATGCGCGGCCTTGTGCGCCTTGATCAGTGCCGTCGCATCGGTATAGCTGAGCGCTTCCGGCGGCTCGCCGCGGTCGTTGTACTGCGGCCCGCGGTTGTCGACCAGCGCCGTATAGAGCTGCGCCGACTTGTCCGGAATCGGATTGCCCGACACCGCGCGGAACACCGAGTACGTGATCATCGAAGCCGCCACGCCGAAGCCGATCGCCATCACCATCAACGCCGTCAGCACCGGATTGCGGCGCAGGCTGCGAAGACCGAGTTGAAAGTAATAGGCGAACATTGCTTCGATAACTCTCCGGAGTGGGTTGCTGCGCCCTCGACGGCAGCGAGGGCGTTTTTCATGGCGCCGAGTGGCGCCCGGCTCAGGCGGACGTGGCGGCGTGTTCGGCGTGAACCGTGTGGAAGCGCGGATCCTCAGACAGATCCACCACCTGGCCATCGATGATGTGCACGTTGCGCTGAGCACGCGCCGCCAGTTCCGGATCGTGGGTGACCATCACGATGGTGGCGCCTTCGCGATGGATGTCCTCGAGCAGCTCGAGCACGCTGCGCGCCATCTGCGTATCCAGGTTGCCGGTCGGCTCATCCGCCAGCAGCAGGCGCGGCGAGCCCGCCAATGCGCGTGCGATCGCCACGCGCTGCTGCTGACCGCCGGACAGTTCCGCCGGATAGTGCTTGGCGCGCGATGCCAGACCGACGCGCTCCAGCGATTCCATGATGCGCTGCTTGCGCTCGGCTGCCTTCATGCCGCGGTAACGCAGCGGCACTTCGATGTTGTCGAACACGTTGAGGTCGGGGATCAGGTTGAACGCCTGGAAAATGAAGCCGATCTTCTCGTTGCGGATCTTCGAGCGGGCGTTGTCGTTGAGGTTGCTCACCTCGATGCCGTCAAGGTGGTACTCGCCGCCGCTGAAGGTTTCCAGCAGGCCGGCAATGGTCAGGAAGGTGGTCTTGCCCGAACCGGACGGACCGGTGACGGCGACGAACTCGCCCTCTTTCACGTCGATGTTGAAATCGCGCAGCGCATAGGTCTCCACCACTTCGGTGCGGTAGACCTTGGACAGGTGGGTCATCTTCAGCATGGTTGTTCCTCGGTGGTGGTGGTTTCTTGAGCCCCTCTCCCACTAGGAGAGGGGTTGGGGTGAGGGTTCGGCCTTGCGAAAAGTTACGCGCAAGCCCCGCACCCTCATCCGCCCTTTGGGCACCTTCTCCCAAAGGGAGAAGGCAAAAACATCAGTTGCTGATCGCGACGGTTGCCGCGCTCTTGAAGCTGTCGGTGCCGGAGATCACGATGCGGTCGCCTTCCTTCAGGCCATCGAGGATCTCCACCTTGTCGATGCTCGAGGTACCGACGCGGATCGGGGTTTTCGTGGCGATGCCGTCGCGCACCAGGTAGGCATAGCTGCCGCCGGATTCGTCGACGAACGAGCCGCGCTGCACGGTCAGCACGTTGTCGCGCTTGTCCAGCAGCACACGCACCGACAGGCGCTGGTTCTGCCGCAACTGCTTCGGCGTTTCGCCGTCGAAGCGCAGGCGCGCGGCCACCTGGCCATTCACCACTTCGGGCGAGATCGCACTGACCAGACCTTTCCAGACGTGGCCGTTGCCGCTGATCTCGCCGGCCATGCCGATGCCCAGATCGCGCGCGAAGCTTTCCGGCACCTGCATCTCCACCTGCAGCGCGGACAGGTCGATCACGCTGAGCAGTTGCGCGTCCTTGGCCACCGTGGCGCGTTCGGCGATGAACAGCTGGCCGACCTGGCCATCGACCGGCGATTTCACATTGAGGTCGTCGACCTGGCGTTGCAAATCCTTGACCAGCAGCAACTGGCGCTCGTGCGCGAGCTTTTTCGACTGGATGTCGAAGTTGAGGCTGTCGTTGTCGAGACCGAGGTTGGCCTTGGCATGTGTGGTGGCGATTTTCGACTTGTCCAACGCGTCCTTGGCCTTGTCCACGTCCATGCTGGACACCGCGCCCTTGGCGAACGCCTTGTGATAACGATCGAGGTTGCGGTCGGCGGTGGTCTGATCGATGACGGCGTTGTCGTAGGTTTCCTGCAGCGCGGAACGCTGCTTGCGCGCGTCGATCTGCGCACGCTGGTATTCCACTTCCATCGCATCGGCGTTGCTTTGTTCCTGCGCCAGCTTGTTGGTCAGTTCCGGGCTCACGATGGTGGCGAGCACCTGACCGATCTTCACCGTGTCACCAGCGTGCACTTGCAAGGTTACGGCGCCGCCGGAGGTGGCGTACAACGTGGGGCTGACCGCCGCGACCACCTTGCCCTCGGCGGCGATGTCGCGCACGAACTGTCCGCGCTCGACCGTGGCGAAGGCCAGCCGCGAGCTGCTCACCGATGCGGAGGCTGAAAACAGCCGCCCTATGCCCGGCGCCAGCCATGCCAGCAGCGCCAGCACGAGCACGCCGGCGCCGACCAGCATCAGCCGGCGCTTGCGGTTGGGTTTGACCTCGACCAGGCGGTCTTGTGCGGAAGTGTCGCGAATCATCGGTGCGGTTCCTGACCGCGGACAGCGCGGTTGCACAGAGGTGTCTGCAATCCCTGTGCCACTCGGAAACGGCGTGATAATTCCTTGTTTTTCAATAATTTTATCGACGCGAGCGGCATCGCCGCAGTGTCCGCGGACACTGCACGGACAGCCGGACGAACGCGCTTCGGGCAGCCGTTGCCGCTATCCCTGAAACAAGAAAGGCCCCGGTTCGCACCGGGGCCTTTCATCCCGCACGGACAAGCACTCTCGCCTAGAACTCCTGCTTGAAGCGGATACCGAACGTGCGCGGCTGGCTGAAGCCGGTGTAGACCTGCCCGTTCGGATACTGCGGCACGACATTGTGGGCACCGCAAATCGTCACGCCGCACTCGGTGAACTTGTACAAGGCTCCCCGCTTGTCGAACACGTTGTCGACGTAAGCGTCCACCGACCAGCTGCCGTGCTGGATACCCGCGGAAAGATCGACGGAGTTGTACGCAGGCAGATCGCCGAGCAGGCCGCGTTCAAGCAGCCGCAAGTCGGTCGTACGCCGTCCCACATGCACGAACGCCGCCTGGACGAAGGCGTCGCTGCCACCCAGGGTGAAGGTGTAGCGCGCCACCAGGTTGCCCTTGAAGCGGGGCGTGATCGGCAACTGGGTACCCTTCGGCGCCAGCGGTCCGCTCACGACAGCGCCGGTGGACTGGTTGATCGTACCGGCGGGGCAATAGGTGACCGCGTTGCCGTTGGCGTCGGTGAATCCGCAATAGTTCGCGGTCAGCTTGGCGTCGTACAGCGCGATGCCCGTGCTGAGATTCAGGTTGTAGGTGGCCTGCCAGTTCAGCTGCGACTCGAATCCGTCGATGCGGGCCGAGTTGGCGTTCTTGATCTGGGTAAGGCCATTCGCACCGAGGATGTTGAACTGGAAATCGTTCCATTTCTCGCGGAACACCGCACCGTTGAACGACAACCGGTTGTCGAACCAAGAGGTCTTCCAACCGAGCTCGAGATTGGTCAGGAAGTCCGCCTGGTAAGGCGGCAACTGGCCGGCACGATTGACGCCACCCGGCCGGAAGCCTTCGGAGCGGGTGATGTACACCATCTTGGTGGGCGTGATGTTCCAGGTCAGATTGACCTTGCTGAGCGAGCCGGTTTCCTTCACGTGCTTGTTGAAGTCCAGACACGGGGCGCCGGCGAACGGGTCGGGCGAAATGCAGCCGGCCTCGCCGTAACTCGAATTCGGCGAGAAGCCCTTGCTGAAGCCGTAGAAGCCGTACAGTTTGTTGTCGGTGCGGAAATAACGCTCGCCGACCGTGCCGGTGAGCACGTCCGGGATGATGTCGTAGGACAGTTCGCCGAACACGGATTTGTCGCGATCGTAGCGCATCTGCCTGGTCAGCCAGATCGTGTTGGGCCAGCCGGCGACCGACAGCGAAGTGGCCAGGTTGTTGATCTGATAGTCCTGCAAGATGTCGTGCTTCTGCTTCTGCCAGAACGCACCGGCGACCAATCGCAGGCGATCGTCGCTGGGCGACGCAATGCGCAGCTCGTGGCTGCTGTTGGTATAGCGATCCCGGTCGCTGATGAACTCGGACGGATTGATCAGCTTGCCGCTGTTGTCGTTGATGTAGGCGCCGTAGGAAAGCAGCGTGTCGTACCAGAACGAATAGTCGTTGTAGTCGGTCGCCTCTTCCTGGTTGCGTTTGAGATGCGCATAGGCATAGGTCAGGTCGAAGTTGCCGATCTTGCCCTGCACGGTCAGCGCGCCCTGCCACCAGCGGTCGTTGACGCGCTCGGGGTAGAAGTGAGTCACCGCCAGATCGCCCACGGCAGGATCGCTGGCAAAACTGCCGTGCGAGATCGTCTGCTGCCCCATCACGGTCGGGGTGATCGACCAGCTATCGTTGAGATCGACTTTCAGCGCGGCGCGGGCACCGTTGGTGTTGGCGTCGTTGTAGTGCTTCCTGGCGTGTCCGAAACATTCCAGCATCGGGCCCGGCGTGCAGTTGTCGGCGTTGCTGACGGTGATGCCGGAAACCGGGAACGTGCGCGAGCCGGCCTGGTTGTCGATGTAGCCCGCGTCGTGCTCGCGCCAGCCCACGATGCGTACCGCCGCACTCTTGCTGATCGGGATGTTGAGCATGCCTTCGGCGGTGAAGCCGATGCCGCCGTGCGCCACCTTGTTGACGCCGAGCGCGTAATTCGCCGCAAAGCCGCTGGGATCGGGCTTGTTGGTGATGATGCGCAGGGCGCCTGCCTCGGCGCTCGCGCCGTACAACGTACCCTGCGGGCCGGCCAGCACTTCGATGCGGGCGATGTCGTACATATGGATGTCGAGCGGGCCCTGGATCGTGGTGACCGGCTGGTCGTCGAGGTACACGCCGACGCTCGGCTGGGATCCGGAATGGTTGGTGTTGCCGCCGCTGGCCACGCCACGCATGTAGATGGTGGCGAAGCCGGGGCCGGTGGCGATGCCGCCGCCGCCCTGCTGGAAGGTGACGCTGGGCAGATACTTCACGTAATCGTTGAAGTTCTGCACATGAAGCGCCTCGAGCTGGTCCGTCTCCAGCACGTTGATGCTGATCGGCACCTTCTGCAGATTCTCGGTGCGTTTCTGCGCGGTCACGTTCACCACGCTCAGCGTCGTGGTCTTCGATTTTGTCGCCGGTGTCGCGGTCGATGCTCCGGCCTGCCCCGCATCCTGCGCTAAGGCCGGCGCGGCCATGGCCAGACAGATCGCCGCCGCAAGCGGCAACCTGGCCAACCTGACCCGTTGCGCCCCCGTGATCTGTTTGAATCTATTCGTGTGCATAAGCCCTCCCCTCTAAAGTCCACGACTATCCATCGGATTCCGCCATTACTCCAATACCGGCACCTCCGGGTAGCTCTCCAGCACGGGCCCCAACGCCGATGCCAGAGGTCCCAACCATGGTGCGTAATGACGCCAGTGATCCACTCCCTCGCGGTAGATCGGCTGGCGCACCTGTTCCGAGCTGGCCGTGCGTACCGGCCGCGGATTCTGGAAGAACCGCAGGCACGACTCCTCGAACGGCAAGCCACAATACTCAAGCAGGCGGCGCACCTCGCCTTCGGTGTCGTCGACCATGCGCTCATACACGACGCGGTGGATGCGCCCGGGCAGCACGGCGTCGAAATGCGCCATCAGCGCCACGTAGTCGCGGTAGTAGCGCCCTACGTCCTGCAAGTCGTAGCTGAAGCTCTGCCCGCGCGCGAAATGCTGCTTGAAGGCCGAGAAGCAGCAGGCCAGCGGGTGGCGGCGCGCATCGATGATCTTCGCGTTCGGCAGCATCAGATGGATCAGGCCGACGTGCATGAAGTTGTTCGGCATCTTGTCGATGAACAGCGGCGCCGAGGTCTTGCGCTGGATCCGGGTGTGCGCGAGGTAGCGTTCGCCCAGCGCGCGCAGGGCATCGGCATCGAGTGCCTCCAGTGCGCCGTGATAGGGCATGGCGCTGTCGGCGTCGCCCTGCATGCGCAGCAGACGCGTGATCGAGGTGACCTCGGGCAGCTCCATCGTGCCCTCGACCCGGCTGTGGCTGGACAGGATCTGCTCGATCAAGGTGGAGCCGGCACGCGGCAGCCCGACCACGAAGATCGGATCATGCGCCGGGCTGCCGGCGCCCGCACGGGCGGCAAAAAAGTCGGAGGTGTAGTGCGCGCGGATGTAGCGCACCCGCGCGCTGGTGTCGTCGGCGCTGTAGTGCAATTGCCCATGGCGGATCGCATTGCCCTGGGCGTAATGCCGAAAGGACGGCTCGTACTCGCCGGCGTCTTCCAGCGCCTTGCCGACGGCAAACTCCAGATGCAGGCGATCATCTTCTGCCAGATCATCCTCAGCAAGATCCGCACGCGCCAGCTGCCGGCGCATCGCGGCAAGCTCGTCGGCGCTGAAGCGGAAGGTCTTCAGATTGGCCAGGCTCCACCAGACTTCGCCGAATGACGGCTCGAGCTCCAGGCTGCGGCGATAGGCGGCGATGGCGCGGTCGGTGTGCCCGGCGGTTTTCAGCGCATGCCCATAGCTCACCCACACCTTCGCATTGCGCGGGTAGTGCTCCAGCAAGTCGGCATAGATGCGGATGGCGGGCTCATAGTCGCCGATCCGGCACAGCACCACCGCCTTGAGATTGCGGCAGCCCAGATGCCCCGGATCGGCCGCCAGCAATTGCTCGATCTGGACCAGCGCCTGTTCCGGCTGATTACTGCGATGCAGGACCAGTGCGTAGTTCTGGCGCGCTTCCTGGAAACTGGGAGCCAGCTCCAGGCAGCGCTCGAGCAGATGCAGCGCGTCCTCGTTGCGGCCCAGCCGGGCAGCGACCTCGGCGAACATGCGGATCGCCGCCACATCGGTCGGCGCCTGCTTCAAGTGCTCGCGCAACAAAGCCTCGGCCTCGGGGATGCGGTTCTCGACCAAGGCGACGGCGGCTGTCAGCAAGCGCGGATCGCGCGTGGAGTAACGTACGTGGCTGGCATAGGCCGCGTCCGCCGCTTCCTGTTCGCCGGCCGCCATCAGATGGTCGCCGAGCATGCGCCAGGCTTGCGGCAGATCGGGCTTCAGCGCCACCGCGCGGCGCAGCGCCTGGATCGCTTCCTGTCCGCGCCCGCGGTGGCCCAGAGCCAGCCCCAGGTCGAAATGGATCATGGCCCAGTTCGGCTGGGCCTGCGCCAGGGGAATCAGGATGTCGAGCGCGCCCTGCATGTCTCCCTGCAGCGAGCGCGCGGCGGCCAGCAGCTGCAGCGCGGCCGGATGACCCGGCGCCACCTGCAGAATCTCGTCGAGCTGTTCGACGGCCAGTGCCGGATCCCGCTCCAGCAGGCGTGCCGCATGGGTCAGAGCCTGTTCCAGCGTGCCGCTGGCTGACATCCCCGTCACGGCCGGCCTCGCCGTGACAATGCGCCCTGCCCGTATGGATCGAGGCTGGTGCGGCACAACCGGGACACAGCGCGTTGCATGGACGGCAGCAGCTCCTCACGGGGTATCGCCGCAATCTACAACTGAATCCGACCGGTAGATAGTAGGTGTCGGCAAAAGTGTCGGGCGAGCGCGCTCAGCCCGCCTCGACCACCTGCTGGATTCGCTGCGCGACCGACGCATCCAGCCGGGGCAACAGCTCCAGGGCATCCAGGTTCTGCTCCAATTGTTCGCGCCGGCTGGCACCCAGCATCACCGTGGAGACGTGCGGGTTGAGCAGGCACCAGGCGATCGCCAGTTGCGCCAGGCTGGTGCCCAGCTCATCGGCGACCGGCTGCAGAGCGCGCACCTTGCCGATCCGCTCCTTGCTCAGCGCGCTCTCGCGCAGCCACTCGTAACCGGGCTGGGTCAGCCGTGAATCGGCCGGCACGCCATCGTTGTACTTGCCGCTAAGCAGCCCTGACGCCAGCGGCGACCAGATCGTGGTACCCATGCCGTAGGCCTCGTACAACGGCGCGTATTCCACTTCCACCCGTTCGCGGTGCAACAGGTTGTACTCGGGCTGTTCCATCACCGGCGCGTACAGATGGTTCTCGCGCGCGATNCGNTGCGCCTCGTGGATCGCCTCGGCCGGCCATTCGCTGGTGCCCCAGTACAGCACCTTGCCCTGGCGGATCAGCGTATCCATCGCCGCCACGGTTTCCTCGATCGGCGTGTCCGCATCGGCGCGATGGCAGAAATACAGGTCCAGATAGTCGACGCGCAGGCGCTGCAGCGCCTGCGTGCAAGCCTCCATCACATGCTTGCGCGACAGCCCGCGCTGGGTCGGCAGCGGCTTGTCGACCGCGCCAAAAAACACCTTGCTGGAGACGCAATAACTGTCGCGCGGAAAGCGCAGGTCGGCCAGCACATCGCCCATCACCTGCTCGGCCACGCCGTGGTTGTAGATCTCGGCGTTGTCGAAGAAGTTGACCCCGCGATCGTGCGCCAGCGCCAGCAGCTCGCGCGCCTGTGTGCGACCCACTTGTTTGCCGAAGGTGACCCAGGCGCCGAACGACAGCGCGGACAGTTGCAGGCCGGATTTTCCGAGGCGGCGATAAAGCATGGGGAGGCTCCGGTGGTGGGGAAGACCGGCAGCATGCCAACAGTCGTGCCGCCGCGTCCAATCCCCTCGTCGAATTCTTGCGCCGTGGGCACCTGCCGTCATGCGCGCAACGGCGTAGTCTTGAGGTTCCCCTCTCGCCGGAGTCCGTCATGTCAACGATCAAAGGCTGGGCCGTCAATGCCGCCGGTCAACCCCTCGAACCGGCCACGTTCGACGTAGGCGCCCTCGGCGCCGAGGAAGTCGAAGTGACCGTGGACTACTGCGGCATCTGCCATTCGGATCTGTCGATGATCCACAACGAATGGGGCAACGCGCGCTATCCCTTCATCCCCGGCCACGAAGTGATCGGCCGGATCACCGCGCTGGGCGCGCAGGCGAAGGGGCTGAGCGTTGGCCAGCGTGTCGGCATCGGCTGGACCGCGGAAACCTGCATGCACTGCCGCCCATGTTTGTCCGGCGACCAGAACCTGTGCGCGTCGTCGGTGGCGACCATCGGCGGCCACCACGGCGGTTTCGCCGACAAGGTACGCGCGCATTGGGCGTGGACGATTCCGCTGCCTGATGGCATCGACCTGGCCAGCGCCGGTCCGCTGCTATGCGGCGGCATCACCGTACTCAAGCCGTTCCTGGCCTATGACATCAAGCCGACGGCGCGAGTCGGCGTGGTCGGCATCGGCGGTCTCGGCCACATGGCGATCAAGTTCGCTGCAGCATGGGGTTGCGAAGTCACCGCGTTCACCTCCACCGCAGCCAAGGCCGACGAGGCTCGCGGCTTCGGTGCGAATCACGTGGTGGCCAGCCGCGACTCCGATGCGATCAAGGCGATCGCCGGCACGCTCGACCTGCTGCTTATCACGGTGAACGTGCCGATGGACTGGAACGCGCTGCTCTGGACGCTGGCACCGAAGGGGCGCATGCATGTGGTCGGTGTGGTGCTGGAACCGATCCCGGTGCCCGCCTTCGCGCTGATCGCCGGCCAGCGGGATGTCTCCGGCTCGCCCAGCGGCTCGCCGGTCGATATCGCCCGCATG
>JGI25157J39369_1001152_pt1 | contig 11430 bp, 10 predicted proteins | sample AraplaCL_Col_mCL_FD_39369 | JGI IMG/M metagenome (IMG submission 39369)
TGCGCGAAGGCCGCTTTGAAACCGAAGGCTGGCGCGTGCGCAAAGACGGCACGCGGTTCTGGGCCAATACGGTGATCGATCCGGTATGGGACAACGGCCAGCTGATCGGCTTCGTCAAGGTTACGCGCGACGCCACCACGCGCCGCAATGCGGAGCTGGCGCTGTTCGAAAGCGAACGCCGTTTCCGCGGCATTGTGAACACAGCACTGGATGCGTTTGCGCAGATCGACGAATCCGGCCGCATTACCGAGTGGAATCCGCAGGCGCAGGAACTGTTCGGCTGGTCGCGGGAACAAGTACTGGGCAAGCCGCTGGCCACGCTGTGCTTTCCGCCCGGCGACACCGCGGCGCCGGAATGGCTGGCTTCGGCATGGCAGGAAAAACAACTGCGGCAGACGCATCCGTTCACCGCCGTGACACGTTCGGGACGGCGCTTCACCGCCGAATTGAACGCCAGCGTGCTGACCTTGGCGTCCGGTCCGCTGATGAACATCTTCATGCGCGACCTCACCGAAAAAATCCAGATGGAAAACCANCTGCGCCAATCGCAGAAGATGGAAGCGCTGGGCCAGCTCACCGGCGGCATNGCNCACGACTTCAACAACATCCTGCAAGCNATTTCCAGCTCGCTGGAAGTGCTGGAAATCATCGGCCGGCGCGAACAGCTCGACGCCAGCCAGCGGCACATCCATAACGCACTCAGCAGCGTGCGGCGCGCCGCTGGGCTTACCCATCGCCTGCTCGCCTTTGCGCGCCGCCAGGCGCTCGATCCGCAGGCGGTGGACGTCGGNCTGCTGATCACCGGCATGAGCGAACTGCTGCGGCACTCGATCGGCGAGCAGATCACGCTGGAACTGGCGCTGCCCAATGAGCTGTGGGCGGCGCACTGCGATGCGAACCAATTGGAGAACGCCATCCTCAANCTGGCCATCAATGCACGCGATGCGATGCCCCAGGGCGGGCGCCTGCGCATCGAAGCATCCAACGTCTACGGCGACGATCCATCCGGTTTCAACGTNCTGGATCCGGAAACCTGCTACGTAAAGATCGTGGTGGCCGACAGCGGCACCGGCATGCCGCTGGACGTGAAGGAACGCGCGTTCGATCCGTTCTACACCACCAAGCCGGTCGGCCAGGGCACCGGACTTGGCCTGTCGATGGTGTACGGCTTCGTTCGCCAATCCGGCGGCCATTGCGAGATCGAAAGCGAACTGGGCGAAGGCACGCGCATCATCCTGCTGCTGCCGCGCTATGTCGGCCCGGCAGAATCGCGCGCCNAACCAGTGNCNGCGGCCGGCTCGCCGGCGGCAAGCGGCGAGCACATCCTGCTGGTGGAAGACCAGGACGTGATCCGCGGCGTGATCACAGAAATACTCACCAAGCTCGGTTACGAGGTGACGCAGGCGTCGGACGGCCTGGAGGGCCTGTCGATCGCGATGGCGGCCGAAACCTTCGACCTGATCATCACCGACATCGGCCTGCCTGGCGTCAGCGGGCGCAGCCTGGCCGACACCGTGCGCAGCCGGCGGCCGCATGTGCCGGTCTTGCTGATTACCGGCTACGACCCGGGCGCCATCCATACCTCGCCCAGCCTGCCCGCCGGCATGGCGCTCTTGTCCAAGCCGTTCAACGTGGAAACGCTGAGCGAACAGGTGCGGCGGCTGATCGAATGGCGTCACGCCCAACGCAGCGGCTGAGTCTGCCCTGCATCCATGACGTTNCCGTAATGCCCTGCGCGCCCGCTTCGCTCCGGGCGCTCAGGTTCCCCGCGCAAATTTCTCCAGCGCACCGAGCAACGCCTGCGAGCTATACGGCTTGTGCATGAACAAGTCGTATCGCGCGCGATGCGGCGGAAACCGCGACTCCGGCAGCGCGCTGCACAGGATGATCGGGCCGGCGTATCCGGCATCGCGCGCTTTTTCGATCATCTCCAGGCCGGACATCATCGGCATCATGAAATCGGTGATGACCAGCTGCGGCGGTTCCTGCAGGATGAGGTCCAATCCGTAGCGCCCGTTGGAGGCGGTCGTGACGTGGTAGCCGCCATATTCCAGCAGCTCGCGGGTCACTATGGCGACATTGGGGTCGTCCTCCACCAATAGGATTCGTAACATCGGCTCAACCCGCCTGATCGGGACCGGCAGCCTTGGGGTCCAAACCCAGTGCAAGCCCTTGGCTCTTCCATGTGGAACGGTTGCACGCGCGGATCGAAGTGCCGATCGCGCATCTTGATGATGGATATGTAGCGTTGGTGCGTGTGACGGCGCTGCGAAATATTGAGCACGATCACATTATCGACCATGGCCGACAGTTCGTCGTTCGGCATGGCACGATCGACTTCCATCTCTTCACACTCCTGCGTGTACACCACGGTAGCTCCGGTCCAGCCGTCGACCATGATGGGCCAGCGTCACCAGCGCGGCGCCGGCCAGACTCGCCACACCTTGCAAGCTGTGGATGGGGGAACGGAATTCGTTTTCCGAAGCCGCCGACTGCGTCATGAACGCGCCATCCAGCGCCGTGGCGATGGCATGGCGGCATTTCAAAAATCGCGGCGCCGAACGTCTCAGCTCAAGCCGGCAGGTGCCGGCCGATAACGTTGGCTACCCGAAAACGGTGACGTCGTGCCCATGACCATGCAGGAAATCGAACGGCAACTGGCCGAACTGGCCAGTGCCATGCCGCAACTGTTGAAAGACACCCACGGTACGCAGTTCTGGAGAGCGTTCCTGGATCGGGCCAATGCGATCCGCCATGACGCCGACATCGACCACTTCGACTGGGTGACCGAGCGCCTCCACGAAATGCTGGCGGCCTATGGCATTTCTCCGCCCTCCCACTGGATCATCGCGGCCGCCNCCGGCGCCCATTGAGCCGATTCAAGCTTGCCGGCCANGGGCCGATAAGGTTTCCGGGGTCCCAATGTTGCGGGGCCTGGGGAGTTCCATCATGACCACTTCACCCGTCGTCGCAGCCCTGATGCTGCACAACCAATCCTGCTCCGCCTGCCGCATGGGCGAACCGTGCGTGATGACCGAGCGCATCCTGGACGAATGGCTGCACCGCCAGGTTGCCGCGCAGGCCGAAGCCGATACGCCGGCATGGGCCGCCGAAGATGCCGCCTGAACGGCTAAGCTAGCCTCACTCCCGCGGGGAGCCTACGCGAAAAGTGAGGGGTCTATGTATTCGCATCCATTGTTTGGCGGATTGCTCGCCGGCATCCTGGCCGTGATACCTGTCTGGAAGATCGTCTCCAAAGCCGGCTACCACGGCGCCTGGTCGCTGCTGATCTTCGTGCCGCTGGTGAACTTCATCATGCTGTACGTGTTTGCATTCAGTCAGTGGCCGATGGAACGCGGGCGTTCATAAAAATCATCTCGCTGAACTTACACATGGAATCACTTGGATTCGTCGTCCCGACGAACCGGATTGCATGACGTTTCCTAATTAGCAACGAACCTCAGCTCGCGGCATCCAGCCCCCTACCCTGCGGCAGCAGGGGAGGGTCGGGGTGGGGTTGCTTGTGCTTTAGCGTGCAACGCATCTCGCCGTAACCCTTGGCGACAAGAAGCACATCACGACGACACCTGATTCCCTTCGCTCGCTACGCTCGCACCCCACCCTAGCCCTCCCCTTCGCAGGGGAGGGAGGGGACGCATGCCGGCGAACGTCGGATCTCGAATGTTATTCAAATACCATTGACACACAAATGTTATCTTGATACCAATTGACCCACGGGCTGTCCGTATCTCGGGGAAGGGGTCGTGGGCATGAGTGGTTCGCCGTACATTCGCCGCCGTCTTTGCACGGCCGTCGTCGTGGGCCTGATGAGCCCGCTATGCGCCATCGCGCAAACGCAGCAGGACGCCGGCACTGCGCCAAGCACGCAGCAAAAGCTTGGTAAACAGCAAACCGCGCAACTGGGCACCATCATCGTCACCGCCAACAAGCGCGAAGAGCGCGTGCAGGACGTACCGATGGCGGTATCCGTGCTGGACGACACGCAGCTGCAGCGCCAGAACGCGCTCAGCTTTACCGACTACGCCTCGCAGGTGCCGGGNCTCAACGTCATCTCCTCCGGCGAAGGCTGGACGCAGCTGGTATTGCGCGGCGTCACCTCCGGCGGCAGGCAGCCCAACGCCACCGTGGGCACGTATATCGACGACACGCCGTTCGGCTCGAGTACCGTTTACTCGGCCGGCAGCGTGCTGACGCCGGATCTCGATCCGGCCGACCTGCAACGCATCGAAGTGCTGCGCGGCCCGCAGGGCACGTTGTACGGCTCCAANACGCTCGGTGGCTTGATCAAGTTCGTCACCACGCCGCCGGATGCAAGCCAGGCCAGCGCGCGTGTCGGCTTCGATACCAGNAGCGTGGATGGCGGNGGCAGCGGCTACGGCGTGCATGCCATGGCCAATCTGCCGCTGATTGCCGACAAATTGGCGCTGCGCGTGAACGTGTACCACCGCGACGATCCCGGCTACATCGACAACGTCACCACCGGCAAAAAAGAGATCGACGAGGCCAGGGTCAGCGGCGGCCGCGCGCAGTTGCTGTGGACGCCCAACGACAAGGTATCGGTGCGCTTCTCCGCGCTCGCACAGAACCTCGACAGCGACGGCCTTGCCAACCAGGGCATCGACATCAACCCCGCCACCCTGCAGCCGGTATATGGCTGGNCGAACCAGGCACGCGCTGCCGGCACCGGCATGTTCAAGATCAAATACCGCCTGTACGACCTGACGGTGAACGCGGATTTCGGCTGGGCCAGGCTCGTTTCCACCACCAGCTACGGCACGCTGCGCTTCAACGAGAACACCGACATCACCACCCTCTACGGGCCGGTGTTGAATCCGCTGTTCGGGCTCGCCAACGGCGGCTATTCGGAACTGCAGCCGATTGCGCTCAACAAGGTGACGCAGGAATTGCGCCTGCAATCGCCGGCCGATCAAACCTGGGAGTGGCGCGCCGGCCTGTTCTTTACGCACGAGCACACCACCGACAACCAGAGCATCCTCAGCTTCGATGCCAGCACCGGCGCACCCATCGCCCTGCCGCCCTTGGGCGTCATCGCCGAGGGGCCGGCCACGTTCCGCGAATGGGCCGGCTATGGCGATCTCACCTGGCACGCTACCNCGCAACTCAGCGTGATGGTGGGCGCGCGCTACAGCAACGACCAGACCTCGTACACGCAAACCAGCAGCGGCCTCTTGATCGGCAACACGGACTTCACCATACGCGGCACCGATCATCCGGTCACTTACCTGTTCAACCCCAGCTACAAATTCAGCGACGACCTGATGGCGTACGTGCGCGTCGCTTCGGGTTTCCGCCCGGGCGGCCCGAACGTGGGCGTGCCGCCCAACCTGGGCGCGCCGCTGACCTTCGAGCCGGACAAGCTGGTGAACTACGAGCTGGGCATGAAATCGCTGCTGCTCGACAGGCGCATGAGCATCGAAGGCGATGTGTTCTATATCGACTGGAGCAAGGTGCAGCTCACCACCACGGTCGCCGGCATCAGCTTCCTGGGCAATGGCGGCAAGGCGACCAGCAAGGGCGCGGAGCTGAGCTGGACGTTCCGTCCATTGCGCGGGCTCACGCTATCGGCCAATGCGACCTACACCAAGGCGCAGCTGGCCGCCGATACGCCAACCGGCAGCATCTACGGCTTGAAGGGCGATGCGCTGCCCTACGTGCCGAAATGGACCGCCAACTTGGGCGCGGATTACGACTTTCCCATCAGCGGCGACTGGTCCGGTTTCGTCGGTGGCAATTTCAGCTACATCGGCGCACGCGCCTCCGAGTTCAATCCGGTGCCTGGTCCACGTGTGCGCCTGCCCGCTTACAACAATCTCGACCTGCATGCGGGCGTGAATGTGTCCAGCTGGACCGTCGAGGTATACGCCAAGAACCTCGCGAACAAGCGCGGCATCACCGCCGTGTGGCCGGAAACGATCAACCCGCTCGCCAGTCCGTTCCAGGCCACCTACCAGACGCCACGCACCGTCGGCATGTCCGCCACCCTGGATTTCTAGGCTTTTTTTCAATGCATTCCCTGCATGGAGTCTCCGCATGAACCGCCATGTACAACGCCTGGTGGCCCTGCTTGCCGGCTTTGCCGCCAGCATGGCCGTGGCGCAAACCACACCTCCGCCACCGCTGGGGCCTGCCACGTCGGCTCCGCAACCGGCCAGCAATGTTGGAACGACNCCACCGGCGATGACGCNACAAGACGTCGCCGCCTTCTTCGACGGGCTGGTGCCGTTCGCACTGCAACGCAGCGATATTGCCGGCGGCGTGATCATCGTGGTGAAGGACGGCAGCGTGCTGTTTGCCAAGGGCTACGGCTATGCGGACCTCGCGCGTCGCACGGTACCGTCGCCGGACAGCACGCTGTTCCGCCCCGGCTCGATCTCCAAGCTGTTCACCTGGACGTCGGTGATGCAACTGGTGGAGCAAGGCAAGCTGCAGCTGGATCGCGACGTCAACGATTACCTCGACTTCAAGATTCCCGCGTATCAAGGCAAGCCCATCACCCTGCGCAACCTGATGACGCATACGCCGGGTTTCGAAGATTCCGCGAAGGGCCTGCTGCCGGCGTCGGTGGATGAGGTGAACCTGGAGCGCTATCTCAAGNCGCATCTACCCGCGCGCATCTTTCCGCCGGGCGAAATCGTGGCCTATTCCAACTACGGCTGCGGTTTGGCCGGCTATATCGTGCAGCGCGTTTCCGGCGAGCGTTTCGAAGACTACGTGGCGAATCACATCTTCCAGCCGCTGCAGATGACGCATTCCAGCTTTGCGCAGCCGCTGCCGCCGTCGCTGGCGTCGATGATGTCCAAGGGCTACAAGAGCGCCTCGGATGGCACGCCGCAGCCGTTCGAACTGGTCGACCCGGCACCGGCCGGCTCGATGAGCACCACCGCCGAGGACATGGCGCATTTCATGATTGCGCAGTTGCAGAACGGCCAGTACGGCAACGCGCGCATTTTGCAGCCGGCAACCGCCGAGCTGATGCACAGCCAGCAGTATGTGCCGGCGCCGGGCATCAACGGTTTCGACCTGGGCTTTTACCAGGAGAACCGCAACGGCCTGCGCATCATCGGCCATGGCGGCGATACGGTGTTCTTCCACAGCGACCTGCATCTGCTGCTGGACCAGCACATTGGCGTGTTCATGTCGTTCAACAGCGCCGGCAGCGCGGAAGCGCATGGCACGCTGATGGTGCGCACGGCGATCTTCGATGCCTTCCTCGATCGCTATTTCCCGTACACGCTGCCTTCGCAACCGACCCTGCAAAGCGCGAAGGCGGACGCAGCGAAAGTGGTCGGCTGGTACCAGGCCAGCCGCCGCAACGAAAGCGCCTTGCGCATGCTCTACCTTACCGGCCAGGTCAACGTCGGCGCGCAGCCGGACGGCACGCTGGTGGTTTCCTTTCTCACCGACTACGCCGGCCAGCCTTTGAAATGGCGTGAAGTGGGACCGCTGCAATATCGCGAGGTAAACGGACAGGACAAGCTCGCCTTCGTTACGAATCCGGACGGCAGCATCCGCTACTGGGCCACCGATTACCTGCCCGGCGTGGAAGTGTTCCAGCGCNTGCCGGGTTTCAAGAGCCTGGGCTGCGTAGGCGTGCTGGTCGTCATCGCCATCGTGGTGATGCTGATGACCACGCTGATCTGGCTGGCCGGCTGGCTGGNGCGCCGCCATTACCGNCGCGTGCTCGATTTGCCGCCTGCACTGCTGCGCACGCGCCGGCTGTCGCGCCTTGGCACGCTGGCCATGCTGGTCAGCGTGCTGGGCTGGGTAGCGTTGCTGGTCGCTGCAGGCATCGACGAGAACGTGTTGCTGCATGGCTCTGCCACGCCGTGGATGCTGCTGCTCTACGTGCTGGGCGTAATCGCGCTGCTGGGCGCGGTCGCCATCGTCATCCACGCCTGGCGCAACCGATCGGCCGCGCGCAGCCGTTGGGTGCGCGCAGGCGAGCTAGTGCTGGCAGTGGCGGCCATTTACCTGGCCTGGTTCATCCTGGCCTTCGGCCTGGTCAGCTTCAACCTGCACTACTGACAAGGGGAAGCGAACATGACCAAGCTATGGCAGGCGCCGCTGAAACTCAGCGCCTATATCGAAAAACGCCCGCTGACGCAGGCCTTTCACATCACCGGCTACACCTTCACCGAAAGCGAGGTGCTGGTGGTGTGCCTGCAGGATGGCGAACGGATGGGACGTGGCGAAGGCCTGGGCGTGTACTACCGCCGCGACACGCCGGCCTCGATGCTCGAACAGATCGAAACAGTGCGCGACCGCATTGAACTGGGCATTACNCGCGAGCAATTGCAAAGCCTGCTGCCGGCCGGCGGCGCACGCAATGCGCTCGATTGCGCGCTGTGGGACCTGGAAGCCAAGCGCGAAGGCAAGCCGGTGTGGCAACTGGCCGGCATGCCCGCGCCGCAGCCGCTGCTGACCACCTTCACCTTGAGCGCCGACGAACCGGAAGCCATGGCCGAAAGCGCGCGCCAGCTCAGCGATGCGCGCGCACTCAAGCTCAAGCTCACCAACGACGATCGCAATGCCGAACGTGTACGCGCGGTGCGCGCAGCGCGCCCTGGCGCGTGGATGATGGTGGACGCCAACCAGGGCTTCACCCGCGCTTCGTTGCTGGAAGCCTTGCCGGCCTTCGTGGAGGCGGGCGTGGCGGTGGTGGAGCAACCCTTTCCCGTCGGTAACGAGCGCTGGCTCGACGGCTTGAACTCCCCGATTCCGCTGGCGGCGGACGAAAGCGTGCAGGATCATCGCGATCTGAAGAATCTGGTGGGCCGCGCGCAGGTGATCAACATCAAGCTGGACAAATGCGGCGGCCTTACCGAAGCATTGACGATGGCGCAGATGGCGCGCGAACTTGGCTTCAAGCTGATGGTGGGCAATATGGGCGGCTCGTCGTGGTCGATGGCGCCGGCCTTCGTGCTGGGCTCGCTGTGTTCGGTGGTGGACCTGGACGGCCCGGTATATGTGCAAACCGATCGCACGCCGGGGGTGAGTTACCAGGACGGGCGGATATGGTGTCCGGATAGCGTGTGGGGCGGACCGGTGGCGACAGCGGACGACGGCAAGGCCCCATGATGCACGCGACAACACCGCGCGAGCGCAACTGGTTCGGCCATCCGCCCGGCCTCACCATCCTGTTCCTTACCGAAATGTGGGAGATGTTCTCCTTCTTCGGCATGCGTGCGCTGCTGGTCTACTACATGACCAAGCACCTGGACATCCAGCAGGAATTCGCCTCGCTGATCTATGGCGCCTATGCGGCCTTCGTGTACTTCACGCCGGTGTTCGGCGGCATCGTGGCCGACCGCTGGCTGGGCAAGCGCAAGGCGGTGATCATCGGTGGCGCGACGATGGCGCTGGGGCATTTCATGATGGCCTTCGAGCCGCTGTTCTATCCCGCGCTCGCCACCATCGCGCTGGGCAACGGGCTGTTTCTTCCCAGCCTGGCCAGCCAGATCGAAGGGCTGTATCGCAGCGGCGATCCGCGCAGCAAGAGCGCGTACAACGTCTACTACGTGGGCGTGAATCTCGGCGCATTCATCGCGCCGCTGATCTGCGGCAGCCTGGGCGAAGCGTATGGCTGGCATTGGGGTTTTGCCGCGGCGGGCATCGGCATGCTGTCCTCGCTGGCGATTTACCTGTGCGGCCAGCGCCATCTGCCGGCGGAAGCCACGCGCACGGATGCCCGCCAAGCGGTGCGCGCGCCGCTCGACCGGTCGGCGTGGCGACGGCTGGGCTTCCTGATGGGCGTGGCGGCGATCGTGGTGGTGTTTCGCGGCGCCTACGAACAGGTCGGCAACACCATCGCGCTGTGGGCGGACGAAGGCGTGAACCGCCACGTTACCGCCGGCTGGAGCATTCCCATGACCTGGTTCCAGTCGCTCGATTCGCTGGTAGTGATCACCGCCACGCCGCTGTTGCTGGCGCACTGGTCGCGCCTGGCCAAGCGCGGCATCGAAACGCCGTGGCTGCACAAGATGGCCTTCGGTGCTGCGCTGGTGGGGCTTTCCTACCTGTTGCTGGCCGGCGTATCCGCCTGGGCAGCATCGCATGGCACGCGCGCCCATTGGACATGGCTGGCGGGCTGGTTCGTGCTGATGACGCTGGGCGAGCTGTACATCCTGCCGGTGGGCCTGGGCTTGTTCGGCCGCATGGCGCCGGAGGGTTTCCGCGCCACCAGCATCGCGCTGTGGTTCTTCGCCGGCTTCTTCGGCAACCTGCTGGCCGGTGCGCTGGGCACGCTATGGACGCCGCTGTCCCACGGCTGGTTTTTCATGCTGATCGGCGGCGTGGCCGGGCTGGCCGGCCTGCTGCTGTACGTGGTCGGCCTGCGCGTGGGGCAGGTGGAAAAGCGCGAGAATGGGAGCCTGGCCGCCATGCTCTCCCGGTAACCCGATGACGACACCCAAGGACCTGCAACAAAAGCTCAAGGACCGCTGGGACAGCTTCACCGCGTCCGAGCAGAAGATNGCCCACTACCTGCTGCACAACCTGCGCGACCTGCCGTTCGAAACCGCGGCATCGCTCAGCAAACGCGTCGGCGTCAGCCCGATGACCGTGGGCCGCTTTCTGCGCGCGCTCGGCTACGACGGCGTCAACGAGCTGAAGGAAGAACTGCGCGGCGACGGCAGCTGGCGCCACCTGTACAGGGAACCGGAACAACCCAAGGACACCGACGCGATAGCCGCGCACCTGCAAGCGGAAATCCGCGCNCTCACCGACGTGCACGCNCTGGTCGGCACCAAGGAATGGAAATCCGTGCTGAAACTGCTGATGTCGGCCGACCGCGTGTCGGTCGCCAGCTTCCAGCACGCCGCTTTTCTGGGCGAGGGTTTCGCCAAGACACTGGAACAACTGCGCCCGCACGTGTCGTTCCATGCCGGCAGCGACGGCGCCTACATCGACATGCTGCTCGACTCCAGCCGCAACAGCTGCGTGGTGCTGCTGGACATGCGCCGCTACTTCAAGCAATTCCGCCTGCTCGCCGAAGCGGTCATCGCCCGCGGCATTCCTCTGGTGATGATCACCGACACGGACTGCTACTGGGCACGCGACCTCACCCCGCACGTGCTGATGATCCAACCCAGCTGGGTGTGGCACACCTACAGCGCCTACACCACCCTGTTCAGCCTGATCGCCACGTCGTTCGTGCAGGCGCGTGGCGAGGAAGTGATGGAGCGGCTGGGCGATGTGAACGAATTGCGGCAGAAGCTGGTGGGGTATATGGGCGCGGGGACGCGTGAGTCTGTTGGCGGTGGTGGACAGCGTGTGGGTAGGCGTAAGTCTTCAAACACGTCCCGATAGGTTTTTCCGCTATTTCCGAAAAGCCGAAGTTCGCGTCTGTATTGTTTCAGAGCGAATCGTCATTCCGGCGAAGGCCGGAAT
>JGI25157J39369_1001161_pt1 | contig 11328 bp, 6 predicted proteins | sample AraplaCL_Col_mCL_FD_39369 | JGI IMG/M metagenome (IMG submission 39369)
CCGCCTGTGGGCTCAGGCTGTCGCTGGCGAAGGTTACGCGCGGCCACTCTTTCCAACTGGATGCATCGGCAGGCGTGCTGGCCAACAGGACTTCCGCTTCGACGGTGCGTCCGCTGCCGGCCAGATAACGCAACGCCGTTACCAGCTGATCGCTGGCCGGGTCCATCTGCACGGCCGCCAGCGCCTCCTGCCCGGCGATGTCGGTCTGCTTGGCCGCGGTGTAGCCGCGCGCGAGGATGCCGTGCAGTTTCGCGCGCTGCTGCAGGGTCCAATGCGCGCTTTTCGGCAACAAGGTCCGCGCGAACGCGATGGCATCTTTGCCGCCGTGCCGTTCGGCAAGGAAGAGATCGGCTTCGGCGTCGTCCGGAAAGCGTGCCTGCAGGTCGGCCTTGCAATGTCGAACGTCATCCTGGGCGGCATCGGCCCAATCGATCTCGTCGCTGTATGAAAAGGTCTCGGCGAATTTGCAACGCGCCATCACCAGCGCCGCATCCTGCGGGCTGGCCTTTTCCGCAAGCGCGTAGGCAGACATCACACGCCGATACGCATCCTGCTCACCGGCGAAGACCGTCGCCGCGGCCTGTTCGGGCATGCGCAGGACATTCGGCGGGATGGGTGTTTGCGCCAGCACCGGCGCACTCAGGCAGATCAGGAAGATGCTCAGGATAAAGGCGCGCATGCCACAAACGTTCCCTGCAGAAATGAGCCAACAAGCTTGATGTTCGTAGACTTGCGCTTACCCCAGAAACGGCCGCTCCCCCGCAAACAACGCCGCATGCGCAAAGGTTCGCCAAGCCTCCGGTGCGCGCGAGCCCAGCAAGTAAATACCGGCGACATAAGCCTGGGCGCGCATCTCCAGCGGCACGCCATCCAGCGCATGCTCGGCGTCGATCGCATCGCCGCGCTNCGCCAGGNCGATGAAGCGCTGCATGCGCTGCACCCACGTGCTCCCTTCCCCGCCGGATTCCTTGCCGATGCCGTCCAGAATTTTCGCGACGGCAGGATCGCTGGCGTCGTCGCCTTCGGCGAGCGCCAGCCACACGGTTTCCTGATCGATGCCCACGCCTTGCGGCAAGGCGGCCACGCGTGCACGCAACAGCGCCGAGGCACCTTGCGAAGCGGCGGCCATGCGCAATACATGGCCCTGGGCTGCGGTATGTTCGGCGGCAAGCAGCGCATCGTCCACGCGTCCCTCGGACAGCAGGGATAGCGCACGATAATCGCCATCCAGCGTGGGTGCGCCCGGTTCCAGCAGCAACATGTTGGCCAGCGCAGGCGACATGGCGGCCAGTTGCGGCTGCTCCTGCGTTGCCGTTGCCGGATCGACCAGGCGTGCCAGGCGCAGCACTTCGATCGCCATGGNGTTGCGCAGCATGGGGCTATGCGCCAAGGCCTGCCGATACAGCGCCAGTGCCTGCGGATAGTGTTGTTGCTGGCCTTGCGCGAACGCAGCCCCCATNGCGAACCACGGCGATTGCGGCCAACGCTGTGCACCTTCGGCAAACCTGCGGTCGCGCTCCACGCCCTGCATGCAACGGGTGGCCGCGTAGGCCAGGTCCGGTTGATCGGGCGTCGCTTGCGCCAGGGCCTGGTCGCGCGCGCAAACCACTTCATGCGTGGCGCCCACGTCGTCATCCTGCTCCAGCCGCATGGCGGCCACGTCGATGGGAAAACGCTTGCGCCGGGCGGCAAACGCATCGTTGAAACCGGGTACGCTGCGCGCCAGTTCCAGCCAGCTCATCAGGTTGGCGGAACCGGGCTGGTCGAATCGCACGTGCGCCAGCATCATCGCCGCGGCGGCGTGTTGATCCTGCACCTGGTCCGCGTAGAACTCCGGCGGCAAGTTGTCCACGCCATCGAGCACGGTGCGCATGCCGGCGCCGTTGCTGGTCTGGATGCGCTGCGGCGGCGCCGTGAACAGATCATCGGCGTGCACCACCTGCCAACGCTGCGGCGGCAGGAAGGACGGCGCCATCCTTGCCGCCGAACCGTACGACGCCACCCACGAATGCAGCGGCGCCGCGGCGGCCACGGTGTAGACGACCTGGCTGTCGGCACGGTTGAGCGGCGCGGAGAAATGCTCGATCGGTTCGCCNTCGCTGGTCTGCGCATCCACCTGCACGCTGCCCACGCCGTGCACAGCCACGTCGTCGTGCTGATGTGGCTGCACTGTTACGTGCTGGCCTTGCACGCTGGCGACCACGGTGCGATCNAGCGGGTTGTACACGGTGACGGTGGTGCTTTCGTGCAGCCAGCCGAACGCCAGCACGGAACCGACGATAGCGACGGCAGCCGCGCCGCGCGCCAGGCCGGAAAGACGATCGCCCGCACTGTCGAAGCGTTGCCAGAAACCTTGCTTCGCCTGCCGTCCGCGCTCGGTACCGGGCACCAGCGTGGGATACAGCTTGTGCACGGAAGGCATCTCCGCCGGCGCCTGGCCCAGCGGCACGTCGCGCGTGGCCGCGGCGATCGAGGCTTCCACCGCCAGCAGGTCGTCGAGCGCGGCGCGGCGCAACGCCGACAGCCAGCTGCCGACGCGGTGGATCCAGCCATCGATATGGCGCAACCATTCGTTGATGTTGGCGCGTTCCGGCGCCCGCAGCGTGTAGTCGCCAAGCGCCTGCGGCCAGCTTGCCACGCCCAGCGCGGCCAACAGGCGCGCACCAGGCCGCACGGTGGCGGCTTCGTGGTAGATCCGCGCGAGCGTGCGATGCACGTCGCCGGCGCCGGCCAGGATGCGGCGCACGCCTTTCTCATTGATGCTGCCGCGCGCGGCGGCCTGACGGTAATCCCTGGCGAGGGCGGCCTGCGCATCNCGCAGATCGGCTTCCGCATGATCGGCGTAATGCAGCACCCGTAATACACCAAGCAGATANTCGCGCCATGCCGGCGCCTGTGTGGCGGCAACTTTCAGATGCAGGCTGCGCACGCGGCGCAAGGTGGAGTGCAGGCTCGATTGCAGGCTCGTACGTTCCTTTTCCACTTCGGCGATCGCCGCCGGCAACTGGCTGCGTTTCAACATGCGCCCGCGGTGGCGGATCACCCCGTCCGGCGCGGTGTAGATACGGTCGCGCAGCGAGCACAGCAAGGCATGCTCGCGCTCCAGCGCCTGCAGCCGGTCCAGTTCTTCGCCCAGGCGCGGCGGGTANAGGTCATCCAGCGACAGCGGCAGGCGCGGCACGGCATTGTCGTAGTACAGCTCGTCCGCGTCGGCGACGTGGCGTACCGGCGACATGCCTAAGTAGATGCCGCGGTAATCCGCCTTCAAATGCTCGCGCGCGAACTGCTCGTCCAGCCGCTGCAGCGTTTCGGCCAGTTCCACCGGCGGCTGCGTCGGCTTGCCGCCCAGGTCGTGCGTCATGCGCTCGCGCAGGGATGGCGCATCGTCGAAGATCGACCACGCACTGCGCTCGTCGGCCGGCGCAAACAGATAGGTGCGCTTGGCGTTGTTTTCGCGCTCGTGGTTCATCGGGTGGGTCGACCACATGCGCGGCGGTTGCGCCAGTTCGCTCTCGAACACGCGAAACGCCGCGCCGCCCTCGGCCGGCAGCTGCGGGCGATGGGCATACGCCGGATCGTTGTAGATGATGCCGAGCCGATCGGCCAGCGCCAGTTGCACCGCAAAGATGTCGCGCGGCGGACGATTCGCACCCACTTCGCCGCGCAGGAAATTCAGGCTGCGATCCCAGGCNTCGTCCGCCACCTTGAGCCGGTGCAGCGCATGCACCAGCGCATCGCTGCCGGTAAGCGATACGGCCACCAGATCCGCCTGCAATTCCATCTCGCGCGCCAGCGCACGCTGCGCCAGCACCACCAGCCGGAAGCCGGCATCGACCACCACGCGCAAGGCCCACACCACGATGCCCAGCAGCCAGCCGATCCAGGCGATGCGGATGTCCAGCCGGGATATGCCGCGCAGGAAACCATCCAGCGCATCGCGCCGCGTCACGATGTACGCTGCCACCTGCTGCGCTGTATACACCCAGCGTCCCACCGCCATCGAACGCTGGCCGAAGTGGCCGAATTCATGCGCGCACACGGCCTTGAATTCGCCCAGGTTCAGCATGTTCACCAGGCCGAAGCCGATCTCCAGGTTCTTGCGCGAAGGAAACAGCAGATTGAGCAGCGACAGGTCATACGACACTGCCGCATTGACGCGTCCGCTGGCGTACACCTTGTGCGGACGCGGCGCGCCGGCTTCATCGGCGATGCGATCCAGAAAGGCGAACAGCCGCGGCTGCTCCTTGCGCGTCAACTCGATGCCGTCGGCCTGCGTACCCTTCTTGATGAAGAACAGCGCCTTGAGCAGGAACACCGCAAAAAACAGGCTGCCGCAGCCCACCAGCCCCGCGCCGAACCCGCTGCCATCGAACGCCCGGGCCAGCTCCGTCACCCCGTTGTAGACAAACCAGGCGGCCAGCGCGACATANAGCGCAATGAACAGCAGCAACGCACTCACCGCAAGCCAGGCATGGCGCAGATAGGTACCGCTGGGACGGGTGTAGCCTTCCGGGACGTTGGCCGGGCCGGCCGGGTAGATGACGTTCACGCGCACTTCTCCTTAGCTTGCGATAACTTCGTTTTCAGCTGCCAGCGCGCACGGCCATCCACCACGGGACAGCCGCCGCCGCGCGCCACGAAGGAACGTGCCGGATAAAAAGTGGTGCCTTGCGTGCACGCCANGTCAGGCGTGCTCCCCCTTCATCCCTGGCTTCCCCCATANAGCGCGTTTCCGCGCCGCGACACTATCGCCGTTTCCGTGGTGCGGTGGAAGGGGGTGGCGCGAATCTCGCTGGCGTTGAGGCGGGCATTTATCTTGCTAGCAGCGTGGCCGTGGCATGGCATTCAATCCAGTGACCGCGCGAATTCGCCCGATGCGTGCATGACAAAACGACGCACCCGGCCCGGGGATGCGGTGCGAGGTGATCTGGATCAACGGCCGATACGGCTGCAGCTAGAACAAAGCAGAGGCAGATCCGTAGGTCTATGGATAAGCGCGGGCTACAGGTTCTAAGTCCACAACCGGATGAAGTGCGAAGGGGTAAGCGAAGCGCATCATCCTGGTGAGTACGAGTTACGCATGCAACGACTCTACCCTCACCTCCGCCACCCCCAGCAATCCGGCTAGCGGCACCTCCACCCTCGTCTGCTGCGGGCTGACCGCAAGCCCCTTTTCACGCAACATGGCGAGGAACATCTCGGCCAGCGGCATCACCATATGTTGTCCCCAGCAGCGTTCGGACTTGTGACCGAAAGGCAGGTAACCGGGATGATGGTCAGGGTTGAGGCTGTTCCAGCGCTCCGGCAGGAATTCGTCCGGATCGTCCCACAACGCCGGATCGCGATGGCTCAGCAGCGGCAGGACCAGGACGTCGTCTTTCGGCCTGATGCGCGCGTCGAGCGCAGGATATTCGGGTGAAGCATTGCGCAGCATGTTCCACGACGGCGGCAACAGCCGCAGGGCTTCGTAAAGAATGTTACGGTTGGACCAGTCGTCGTCGAACGGCGAACCCAGCCAGAGCGCGTTCGCCACCAAGGTGGAAATGGTGAAGCAGACCGGCGCCGCCGTGCGCCGGTAAAGACCCATCGCATAACGGCGTTCGTGGTAACCCGCTGCATGGGCGACCGACGCCGCGATCGCGGAAGCCTCCGGCAGCAACGTCAACGGAAACAAGGCGCCCGTGGCAATCACCGCCCAGGTGAGCTTGGGCGTCAATTCCAGCACGCGATCCATCAGAAAGCGCAAGCGTCGCGGATCGTTGCCAAGCATGAGATCGCGCAGATACACGTGCCCCACGTGCGGCCATGGGCCGGACAGGTCGACCTCGGTGGGTACGGCTTTCTTCAGCGCCGCACGCACGTCACGGCCAATGGCCTGCATCGACTTCAAGGCATCCGCACGCGGAATGGATCGCCCATGCAGCGGCTTGAACGTAGGGCGCTCGAACTCCGTCGCCGCCCTGGCATTGAGAATCCGATCGGACAACTCGGCCCCGGCCACGCCGACGGTGTCGTCATCGAGACGAAACAGATCCTTACCGCGGTGATCGCGCAAAAGCGCTGCAAGCCTTGGTGCAAAGACGGTGGTCCGGACACGCCTGCCGGAGATGCGCATATCCATGGACGATCTCGCGTTTGAATGGAGGGGTCCCGCGTCCGGCGATATCGATACATCCATCACCGGAAGCGGGGTACATCATCACCGTGTTGCCGATATCAGGAACACGGTTCGATCGCTCAGTACCAGATGTACCAGGCGTATTCCTTCAGGCTCTTCTCGCGGGCAAACAGGTTCTTCAGAGCAAACAGCGTCTTCATGGTTGGCACCTTTTCAGTGAATGACCCATCGGGCCGAATCAAACGTTCAAGTAGTGCATGTCATGCGAGGCACGCAGACCGCGCGCGTCCACGCGCCCCGTCTGAAACGCTACGTGCCTCATGGCAACCTTACGACCTCTGGCAAGGACATTAAGTTATCCATCCGGGCCAATAGCGAATACTGTGAAGTGGTGGACAAGCGTCGTCACACAGGTTTTACGAAGTNGTGCGTGGGCCAATTGCTGGGCGCCGCGGTTTTTCATTTCGCAGGAAATGTCTCAACCAACAAAACACGCATGCATCGGGATGCGGAAAAAAGTCGGTGCACACTCATCCCGCCGATCCTGCGCAGGATCGGGCAAAAACCAGCCAGATTGCGGCATTCAATGACCACCAGCACAAGCGCTATCGTGCAGCCTGCGATACCTTCCCCAGCCTCCCGTCCCGCCAACCTGCAAGAGGCCCGCCATGCTCACGTTGACCATCAACGGCCAGCAACATTCCTTCGATGGCCCNCCCGAGATGCCCCTGCTTTGGTATCTGCGCGACACNCTCGGCCATACCGGCACCAAATTCGGCTGCGGCATGGCCTTGTGCGGCGCATGCACCGTGCATCTGGATGGCGCGGCCGTGCGTTCCTGTGTCACGCCGGTGGTCGCTGCAGTNGGCAAGCAGGTCACTACCATCGAGGGACTGTCGCCGGATGGCAGCCATCCGGTGCAACGCGCCTGGATGACGCTCAACGTGGCGCAATGCGGTTACTGCCAGGCCGGACAGATCATGCAGGCGGCCTCGCTGCTCAAGAGCAAGCCGCATCCCAGCGATGCGGACATCGACGCCGCCATGTCCGGCAACATCTGCCGGTGCGGCACGTACACGCGCATCCGCGATGCGATCAAGCTCGCCGCCGGCGAAGGGAGTGCCGCATGAGCCGCGACAGCCTGCATATCTGCAACGAAAGCCGCCGCGCCTTCGTGCTCGGCTTCGGCGCCGGCAGCCTGTTGCTGGCGTTCGGCCTGCCTGCGTTCGCACGTGCGGCGGATGCGCCCAGGAAAAANCAGTACGGCGGCGAGGCCACCGAGCATGGCCTGCGCGACGANCCGCACCTGTTCGTCGAGATCGCGCCGGACGGTACCGTGACGGTGGTGTGCATCCGTTCCGAAATGGGCCAGGGTGTGCGCACCAGCGTGGCGATGGTGGTGGCCGATGAACTGGGCGCCGACTGGTCGCGGGTGAAAGTGCGGCAGGCGCCGGGCGATGAAGTGACCTACGGCAACCAGGACACCGACGGTTCGCGCAGCCTGCGCCAGAGTTTTGCCGCCCTGCGCCGCGCCGGTGCCGCGGCGCGCACCATGCTGGAACAGGCCGCCGCCACGCAGTGGGGCGTACCGCTGAGCCAGGTGAAAGCGGGCNTCCACGAAGTGGTGGACAGCAAGAGCGGCCGCAAGCTCGGTTTCGGCGCACTCGCCGCCAAGGCCGCCGCGCTGCCCGCGCCCGATCCGAACACGCTGGCGCTGAAATCGCCGGCAGAATTCCGCTATATCGGCAAAGGCAGGACAGCGCTGATCGACAACCACGACATCGTCACCGGCCGTGCGCAGTACGGCATCGACACGCGCCTGGACGGCATGCTGTATGCGGTGATCGCGCGGCCGCCGGTGTACGGCGACAAGCTTGCCTCGTTCGATGGCAGCGCCGCGGAGAAAATGCCGGGCGTGGCGAAAGTGATGACCCTGGCGCCCACGCCACTGCCCAGCGGCTTCCAGCCGCTGGGTGGCGTCGCCGTGATCGCCGACAACAGCTGGACGGCCATCAAGGCGCGCGAACAACTGAAGCTCGACTGGGCGAGCGGCCCGAACGCCCACTACGATTCCGTCGCCTACCNCGCGCAACTCGACGCCGCCAACCGCAAGCCAGGCAAGCTCGTGCGCAACGACGGCAACGTCGAGCAGGCTTTGAACAGCGCCGCCAAACGCGTCACCGCCGATTACTACATNCCGCATCTCGCCCATGCCACCATGGAGCCGCCGTGCGCGGTGGCGAGCGTTACCGGCGANCGCTGCGAAGTGTGGGCGCCCACGCAGGCGCCGCAGGACGTGCGNAACGAACTGGTCAAGGCGCTGGGTATTCCCGATGCAAACATCANCGTGCACGTCACCCTGCTCGGCGGTGGCTTCGGGCGCAAATCCAAGCCCGATTACGTGGTGGAAGCCGCCCTGCTCTCGCGCGCCATCGGCAAGCCGGTCAAGCTGCTGTGGACGCGCGAGGACGACATCGTCAACGATTATTTCCACGCCGTATCGGCCGAGCATTTCGAGGCGGCGCTGGATGGTGCGGGCAAGGTGGCCGGCTGGCTGCATCGCACGGTGGCGCCGTCGATCGCCGCCACCTTCCAGCCCGGCGTCGACCACGAGCAAGCCGGCGAATTGAACCAGGGCATCATCGACCTGCCGTTTGCCATTCCCAACCTGCGCATCGAAAACCCTGCCATCGACGCGCATACCCGCATCGGCTGGTTCCGCTCGGTGTACAACATTCCGCATGCCTACGGCATCCAGAGTTTCGTGGCCGAGCTGGCGCACGCCGCCGGACGCGACCACCGCGATTTCCTGCTGGAACTGCTCGGCCCCGACCGTCAATTCCAGCCNGTGACGCAGATGCCGTTTACCGACTACGGCGAAGACCCCGCGCTTTTTCCGATCGACACCAGGCGCATGAAGCGCGTGATCGAAACCGTGACGGCCGCGGCCGACTGGGACCGGAAGCGGCCCAAGGGAAGCGGCCTTGGCCTGGCGGCGCATCGCAGCTTCGTCACCTACACCGCTGCAGTGATCGAGGTGGAAACCAGCCCCGACGGCAAACTGAGCATTCCGCGCGTGGACATTGCCATCGACTGCGGGCCGCAGGTGAATCCGGAACGCGTGCGCTCGCAATTGGAAGGCGCGGTGATCATGGGACTTGGCCTGGCCCTGCATGGCGAAATCAGCTTCAAGGATGGNCGCGCCCAGCAATCCAACTTCAACGATTTCCTGGTGCTGCGGATGAACGAAGCGCCGCGCGAGATCCACGTGCACATGGTGGCGGCGGATGATTTCTCCGTGCCATTGAGCGGCGTGGGCGAACCGGGNCTGCCGCCGATTGCGCCAGCATTGACCAATGCGATTTTTGCGGCGACCGGGCAGCGGATTCGTGCGTTGCCGGTGCGGCAGCAGTGGGTGAAGGCGAAGCAGGTGGCGTGAGGCGTTGCCCCGGCCCATCAATCGTAGGTTGGGATGCAATCCCAGCATGTATTGGCATGGCGATGCTGGGATTTCATCCCAGCCTACAAAGCTGAAACGCGCCGCAAGGTCAGGNCACGCGCAACACCGCCGCACCGCTCAACCGNCCTTCCCGCAAATCCTGCAANGCCTGGTTGGCCTGCTCCAGNGGATATACATGCGTGGACGTGTGGACGCTGCTGCACGCCTCGTCCGCAAAGAAGGTCCGCGCATCGCCGCGCGTAAGATTGGCGACCGACACCACTTCCCGTTCCTCCCACAGCCAGCGATAGGGAAACGAGGGGATGTCGGACANATGGATGCCGCCGCATACCACCCGTCCACCTTTCTTCACCGCACGCAAGGCCTGCGGAACCAGCGCACCTACCGGCGCGAACAGGATGGCGGCATCCAGGTGTACCGGCGGCATGTCGTCGGACGAACCGGCCCATGCCGCGCCGAGTGACAACGCAAACGCCTGCGCCGCGGTGTCGCCGGCGCGGGTGAAGGCATACACGCTACGCCCCTGCTNGCGCGCGATCTGCGTGATGATGTGCGCCGCCGCGCCGAAACCGTAAAGCCCTAGACGTTGNCCTGCGCCGGCTTTGTTCAAGCAGCGCCAGCCGATCAAGCCGGCGCAAAGCAGCGGCGCCAGCGCGACCGGATCGGCATCAGCAGGAAGACGCACGCAGTAATCCGCGCGCGCAACGATATGCGTGGCGTAGCCGCCCGGTCGCGTATAGCCGGTGAACGCCGGGGCATCGCACAGGTTTTCGCGTTCTTCCCGGCAGTATTCGCAATGGCCGCAGGCGCCGCCCAGCCACGGCACGCCCATGCGCATGCCCGGTTCCACGCCGGTAACGCCAGGCCCCTGCGCGTCGACGATGCCCACGCATTCGTGCCCTGGAATCAGCGGCATGACGATATCCGGCAACTCGCCATCCACCACGTGCAAATCGGTGCGGCATACGCCGCATGCCTCCACGCGCAAGCGCACTTCGCCGGGCGCCGGCGCGGCATCGGGCAGTTCCTGCCAGGTCAACGGCGTACCGATCTTGTTCAACACCATCGCGTGCATGACGCTCGCCTCAACCGGAAATGGATACAGCATGGCGCAGAACCGCGCGCCACCGAATTGACCTGGCTCAAGATGCCTTGCATCCGGCCCGGGCACGATCCAGGCACCAGCTTTTCCTGCTGCCTGGAGGCCTCATGTTCAAGCGCATCCTGCTTCCGACCGATGGCTCGGAACTGTCGTTGAAAGCGGTCCGGCTGGGCNTGGACCTGGCCAAGACCTGCGGCGCCGCCGTGATCGCACTGCACGCGATACCGCCGGCGCAAACCATTGCCTACATGGCCGAGATCATGGCCTCGATCGAGTTTGATTACGCCAAGGAAGCCACCCGTTTCGCCGAACGCTATCTGGAAGATGCCCGCGCGATCGCCGAGCAGGCCGGCGTGCCGTTCGATCGCCTGCTGCTGTTCGGCACCCAGCCGCACCAGGCCATCATGCANACCGCGACGGAGCGGCAATGCGATCTGATCGTGATGGCGGCGCATGGCTGGCAAGGGNTGGCGCGCTTGTTGATGGGCAGCGAGACGCACAAGGTGANCCTGAAGTCGCCGGTGCCNGTGCTGGTTTGTCATTGAGNTTTTTGCTTGCAAAGCTGGAGTTATCGCCCCAGCTTTCTTGTATCTCGGCGTTCGCGAGGATATATCCCCTCCCCTGCAAGCAGCTTGATTGGCGTCGAGT